>Ga0302347_1000286_pt1 | contig 90206 bp, 87 predicted proteins | sample PhyWR1_FD_202178 | JGI IMG/M metagenome (GOLD analysis project Ga0302347, IMG submission 202178) | Leaf surface microbial communities from wheat plants in UC Gill Tract Community Farm, Albany, California, United States - DLSL W.R1 (v2)... | ecosystem: Host-associated > Plants > Phyllosphere >... | reverse complement strand
CGCTGTTTTGAAAACGTGATTCGCAACGCCGTACGCTATACCCGTCCGGGAACGACCGTGCAGGTGTCGGCGCAGGTCAATCGCGAAGCTAATCGCTTGAGCGTACGCATCAGCGACCTTGGGCCTGGGGTGGCGCCTGACCGACTGAGCACCATCTTCCAGCCGTTCGAACGCGGTGTGGGTGATGCCACTGTCGGCTTTGGCCTGGGCTTGGCCATTGCGGCGAGGGCGGTGCAGATGCATGGCGGCCATATCGAGGCGCGCAACGAGTCGGGGGGCGGGCTGACCGTGGAGATCAACCTCCACAGTGCGCGATCTTTACACGACATTACATTGGCTTGACCGCCCTGTACGTCGCCCCTCATTAGACTGGTCGCCAGTGATTGAGCGGAGGTGACAATGTTTCAGGTGCATAAAAAGGGCTTTGTACCCGGTAGGAAAATGGTCGACGGCCTGGTCCCGTATGATTTTTTTTGCGAAGACAATCCGGCGATCAATCTCTTCGTGTTTACCGGTGCCGCCACCCCAGGCGCGGCGGTCAAGGAGCAGACGCTATGGGGGTTTACGCGGCTGGAACGGTTCGAGGCGATGACCTGTGCGCTGCTCGGCAACAAGCAGCACAGCGGCTGGTTCCAAAGCGTCAGCGTGTTGACCGGGCCTAACCAGAACGGTACGCAAAGCATGAAGTTCCAACGCGTGCTGAAAATCATCAAGCACGCAAGCAACACCCGCAACGTCGACTACGAGATCCTTACCGACGAAGGTGACACCTACTTCACACGCCCGCCCGTCACTGAAAACAGTGCGCAGACCATCATCTACTCGGCCGAACCCGGTTGAAAATGGCCGGTTGCCTTCAATCCTGATCTGAGGCCAGGGGCCGTGTTTAGACATCTGCCCCGACGTGGCCCGCGACCTGTTACGTGTGCCCACTCACGGGGCAATTTATGTGCTGTTTGGTAGCAAGCACCTGCAACGTCATTGCGCACCCTCTGTCGACAAATCCCCCGCTGTTTCATCCAAATCAACCATTTGGCACACCTTTGCATAATCTGGCACGCAAACTGCTTTTTTGTATTCATGGATAATTGGATACAAAAATACAAAAGGTGCTGCCAATGCAATTCGCCCCCGCTTACGTTGACCGTCAGCCCCTCACCGCCGAGGAGGAGGCCTACAACTTCCTGCTCGACGCCATTTGCGGTGGTCGCTACCGCAAGGGCGACCGGCTGATCGCTGAAGACATCGCCAGTGAGATTGGCATGAGCCGCATGCCGGTGCGCGAAGCCTTCCGCCGCTTGGATGCCCAAGGTCTGGTCACCTTGCGACCCAACCGTGGTGCCGTCGTCAGCGGCCTGGATATCGATGAATTGCACGAAGTATTCGAGATGCGCAGTGCCCTCGAAGGCCTGGCAGTGCGTGTGGCAGTCCCACGCATCGGCGAACGTCAATTGGCCGCACTGGAGCGCATGCTCGACGAGATGGACGACTACCGCGACGAAAGCGCCGCTTGGGTCAGCCGCCACCGCGCTTTTCACGAATACCTGTGCAGCCTCAGTGGCCGTCCACGCTTGATGAAGCAGATCTCGGCGCTGTACTCGCTGGTGGAAGCGCCCATGCGCCTGTGGTTGCAGCATGGCGAGAAACCCCTCAGCGCCCGCCAGGAACATGCGGTGATCCTTGATGCCATCCGTGCCGGTGACGCCGCCCGCGCCGAGGGCGTGGTGCGCGAGCATATCGAGGGCACCGTGCCGGCGCTGATCCAGTTCCTGCAAGCGGAAAAATAACAAGAGGCGGGCCCAAGCCCGTCCGTGTGTTGACTTTGAGTCCTGCCCCGTTAAACAACGAACTGGAGTGTCTGGTCATGCATAAACGCCGCGCCTTGTTGATGGCTGTCTCCCTCGGCTTCTGTACCCAATGGGCTTCTGCCGCGCCCCAGGTGCCGGAGCGCCTGAAGACAGTCGATAAACTCGTCTACTGCTCCGGGATGGATTCACCGCCCCTGGTGTCCTTCGATGAAGCGCAGAAACCGCGCGGTCTCACCGTCGACCTCGGGCTTGAAGTTGCCAAGCGCCTGGGCGACAAACAGGTGCAATGGCGGGTCATTCCGTTTTCCGGCCTGGTGCCTGCGTTGCTTGCCCAGCAATGCGACATGATCGTTGACCAGCTGTTCGACAAACCCGAACGGCGCCAGGTGATCGACATCGTTAACTACATGTATTCCAGCCAGTCGGTGGTGGTGCCCAAGGGCAATCCAAAAGGCATCAAGGCCCTGGATGACTTGTCCGGGCACAAGGTCGCAGTGCTCAACGGCTCCACCATCAAGACCCTGCTGGACGCGCAAAACGACAGCCTGACCAAAGCCGGCAAGCCGCCGATGAAACTGGTGGTGTACAACAGCGACACCGATGCCTTCCAGGCCCTGCGCATCAGCCAGGTCGACGCCTACGGCACCACGGTGGAAACCGCCGGCTACTACGCCGCGATGGCCCCGGACCTGTTCCAGGAAGGCGTGCCGGCATTCAGTCGCATCCTTACCGGCCTGGGCATGCGCAAGGATGACCCGCAACTCAGCGCCGCCGTGCAGCAAGTGATCAGCGACATGCGCAGTGATGGCAGCTATGTGGCATTGCTCAACAAATGGCATGTCAGCAGTGACACTCTCGACTGAGGTTTCCCGCAATGAACTTCAATTGGGATGTGTTCTGGCAGTACCTGTTGCAGCCCAGCGGGGTGTACCTCACCGGGCTCTGGCTGACCTGCCTGATCGCGGTGTCGGCGATGCTGCTGGGCTGTGTGCTGGGCTTGGCGGCTGCACTGTTGCGCCTGTCAAAGAACCCGCTATTGCACCTGCCGGTGCGTTTTTATGTGTGGCTGATGCGCGGCACGCCGTTGCTGGTGCAGATCGTGTTCCTGTACACGGCGCTGGCGGCGGGCGGGATTTTCCGCTTTGAGGATATCGACCTGTTCGGTCTGGTGGTGCCTGGCAATATCCAGGCGGCGATCATCGCTTTGGGCCTCAATGAAGGCGCCTATATGGCCGAGATCATCCGCGCCGGCATTGGCGCGGTCGACAAGGGCCAGTACGAAGCCGGGCGCTCCCTGGGCATGGGCTTTGCCAAGCTGATGCGGCGTATCGTGCTGCCCCAGGCATTCCGCGTGATCGTGCCGCCGCTGGGCAACGAGTTCAACGTGATGCTCAAGAACACCACCCTGGTCAGCGTGATCGGCGTGCAGGAATTGTTGCTCAGCACGCAGATGGTCACCTCGGCGACGTTTCGCGTGTTCGAGTTGTACCTGGTGGTCGCGATCTACTTCCTGATGCTCACCACGCTCTGGGGCTTCTTCCAGCGCTGGCTGGAGGCACGTTTCGGCCAGTCCGACCGGCCTTCCGCACCGCCACCGGCGTCCAGCCGCATGTTCGGGCGCAGCACCTTGAAACTGCTGAGGGGACGATAACCATGGCGCATCAAAGTGAAGAGCTGATTATCGAAGCGTTGGATATTCATAAGTCGTTCGGCGCACTGCAGATCCTCAAGGGGATCTCCCTGCAAGTGCGGCGCGGTGAGGTGGTGGTGCTGATCGGCGCCTCGGGTTCGGGCAAGACCACGTTTATCCGCTGCATCAACCTGCTGGAGGACATCCAGGGTGGACGCATCCGCGTCAACGGCCGCGCCATGGGCTATCGCGAGCGCAGCGACGGCAGCCTGGTGCGCGACTCGGAGCGCAACATCGCCCGTCAGCGCCGCGACATCGGCATGGTGTTCCAACGCTTTAACCTGTTCCCCCACATGACTGCGCTGGAAAACATCATCGAGGCGCCGATCCAGGTGCTTGGCACGCCTCGCGCCCAAGCCTTGGAACAGGCCCGTGGATTACTAGCGCGGGTTGGCCTGGCGGACAAGGCCAGCCACTACCCGGCGATGCTCTCCGGCGGGCAGCAGCAACGGGTGGCCATCGCCCGTGCACTGGCGATGAAACCCCAGGCCATGCTGTTTGACGAACCCACCAGCGCCCTCGACCCGGAAACCGTCGGCGAAGTGCTGCAGGTGATGAAGGAGCTGGCCGAGGAGGGTATGACCATGGTGGTGGTCACCCACGAAATGGGTTTTGCCCGTGAAGTGGCCGACCGCGTGGTGGTGCTCGATCAGGGTGAACTCATCGAGCAAGGGCCGCCGGAACAGATTTTCAGCCACCCCAGCCATCCGCGCACGCGTGCGTTCCTTAGTCGTGTGTTGTGAGTCTTCCCATCACGCTTGTGTTGACGAGTCTTAGCCATGTTGAAATTTTCTGCTCACGAGTACCCTTATCCCTCCCAACGCCAGAGCGTGTTTGCCCAGCGCGGCATGGTCGCGGCGTCCCAGCCCCTGGCCGCCCAGGCCGGTATCGAGGTCATGCAGAAGGGCGGTAACGCCATCGACGCTGCGATTGCTACGGCGGCCGCTTTGACGGTGGTGGAGCCCACCGGCTGCGGCATCGGCGGCGATGCGTTTGCCCTCGTCTGGTGCAAGGGCCAGTTGCACGGTTTGAATGGCAACGGCCATGCGCCGGCGGCCTTGAGTATCGAGGCGGTCAAGGCAGCGGGGCATGATCAGATGCCGCTGTATGGCTGGACACCGGTCACGGTGCCAGGCTGCCCGTCGGCTTGGGCCGAGCTGTCGCAACGCTTCGGCAAATTGCCGTTTGCCGAGTTGCTGCAACCGGCCATCCGCCTGGCGCGCGATGGTTTCCCGCTGTCGCCGGTGGTCGCCCATCAATGGCAGCTTACCCTGGAAGAATTCAGCCCCCATCGCGACGCTGCGCTGGATGCCTGGTTCGACACCTTCCTGATCGACGGCCGCGCGCCACGGGCCGGGGACATGTTTCGCAACCCGGCCCAGGCCCGTACCCTCGAAGAACTGGCGGCCACCCGCTGCGAAAGCCTGTATCGCGGAGCCCTGGCCGAGCGCCTGGATGCGCATTCCAGGGCGAGTGGCGGCTACCTGCGCGCCAGCGATCTCCAGGATTACCGCGCTGAGTGGGTGGAGCCGATCCACGTCAACTACCGGGGCGTGGATGTCTGGGAAATCCCCCCCAGCGGCCAGGGCCTGGTGGCGTTGATGGCGCTGAACATCCTCGAAGGTTTCAGCTTCGATCACCGCGACAGCCAGCAGACCTGGCACCGCCAATTGGAGGCCATGAAACTCGCCTACAGCGACGGTCTGCACTACATCACCGACCCGCTGCACATGCGCGTGGCCGTCGCCGACCTGCTCAGCGATGACTACAGCAGCCGTCGCCGTGGGCAGATCGGTGAACAGGCCCAGCCCCCCAAACCCGGTGATCCCCACGCCAGCGGCACGGTGTACCTGGCCACGGCCGACGCCGAGGGCAACATGGTTTCGTTTATCCAAAGCAACTACCACGGCTTTGGTTCCGGCGTGGTGCTGCCCGACAGTGGCATCGCCCTGCAGAACCGTGGACAGGAGTTCAGCCTCGACCCGACACACGCCAACTGCCTGGCGCCAGGCAAAAAAACCTTCCACACCATCATCCCCGGCTTCCTCACCCAAGACGGCCAGGCCCTCGGCCCGTTCGGCGTGATGGGCGGCTACATGCAGCCCCAGGGCCACGTGCAGATGGTGATGAACCTGGTGGATTTCGGCCTCAACCCGCAAGCGGCATTGGACGCGCCGCGCTGGCAATGGCTGGGCGACATGAAGGTCGGTATCGAACAGGGTGCCTCCCGCGACTTGGCCAATGCCTTGGCGCGGCGCGGGCATCAGGTGCAGATGGCCAGCGACCTCACCGACTACGGGCGTGGGCAGATCATTCTGCGGGACCCGGTCAGTGGTGTATTGTGCGGCGGAACGGAGCCGAGGGCGGATTCAACGATCGCAGTGTGGTAAGCGAAAAAATTGGCTGAAGCCTGTCCCCTTTTTTCATCTCGCCTGTCATTCCAGGCAAGTGAACAATATTGAGAGCTTCCGCCAATGCCTGTAGTCCGCCCCTTGCTGAAACTCAGCCTGCTGCTGAGCCTCAGCGCCAGCCCGTTCTTCGCTGCTGTCAGCTACGCCGAAGACACCGCCACTCGCCGCAGCTATCAGGTGCCCGCCGGCAGCCTGAGTGCGGCGCTCACCCGCTTTGCCGGGTTGGCGGGCGTCAATCTGTCGGTGGACCCGGCGTTGGTCAGTGGGCGCAGCAGCAGCGGTTTGTCCGGCGAGTATGCGGTCGAGGAGGGCTTTGCCCGCTTGCTGCAAGGCTCTGGCCTGCAACTGCAGCCGATGGGTGCACAGGCCTATATGCTGGTGCCGGCGCCGGAGGGCAGCAGCCTGGAATTGGCCCCGACGTCGATCCTCGGCACCACCGGCCTGTATGACGGCGACACCTACGCCGGTGGCCAAGTGGCGCGCCGCACGGCCCAGGGCCTGCTCGGCACGCGGGACTTCATGGAAACCCCGTTCAGCATCACCACCTACACCGCTGACACGGTGAAGAACCAACAGGCCCGCACCCTGGGCGACCTGATCGCCGCCGACCCGTCGGTACGCGCGACCAACCCGGCCGGTGGGCGCTACGAGCAATTCACCATTCGCGGCTTCAGCCTGTTCAACAGCGACGTGGCGTACAACGGCTTATACGGCGTGCTGCCGACTTACACCATCGACATGGAAATGGCCGACCGTGTCGACATCCTCAAGGGGCCGAGCCAGTTGATCAACGGCATTTCGCCGCGTGGCAGCGTGGGCGGCGGGATCAACGTGGTGCCCAAGCGCGCCACCGACAAGGACATCAACTCGTTTACCGGCAACTGGGCTTCCGACAGCCAGGCCGGCGGCGCAGTGGACATCGGTCGACGCTTTGGCGAAGACAACCAGTTCGGCATTCGCTTCAACGGCGTGAAGCAGTCCGGCGATACCGAGTGGGATCACCAGAGCGTCGACCGCGAAATGGCCGTGCTGGGCCTGGATTTTCGTGGCGAACGCTTGCGCCTTTCCACTGACATCGGCCACACCGAGCGCGACACCGATGCGCCGCAAGAGCGCGTACAGGTGGCGGCCGCAGCGCCGGTGCCCAGCGCCAATGACGTGCGCCGCAACTATGCGCAATCCTGGAGCAAGGCCCGCACCAACGACACCTTCGGCACGGTCAATGCCGAGTATGACCTCAGCGACAACGTGATGCTCTACGGCGGCATGGGGGCGCGCAAAAGCAACCACGATTTCCTGCGCCACGCGGTGTCCGTATCCAACGCAGCCGGTGACTTCAGCGTGCAGCCACGGGATTTCACCCGCGATGAAAACGTGCGCACCTACACCGCCGGCGTGCGCAACTGGTTCCAGACCGGGCCGGTGAGCCATGAGGTCAACCTGGCCGCCAGCTACTTCGACATGGACTTCACCAACGGAGGCGCGCGTTATACGTCGCCGTCGAGCAATCTCTACAACCCGGTGCAAACCCCCACGCCTTCGCGGCCGACGCGGTTTGATCCCAAGGTCTACACCGAAAACAAATTCAGCGGCGTGGCCTTGTCCGACACCCTGGGCTTCTTCGATGATCGCCTGTTGCTCACCCTCGGTGCGCGCTGGCAGCGCGTGAAGGTCGATGACTGGAGCGACGGCATCAAAGGTGATACCGCCTACGACGAAGAAAAGGTCTCGCCATCCGGCGGCATCCTGTTCAAGGCCACCGACAGGTTGTCGCTGTACGCCAACTACATGGAAGGCCTGAGCCAGGGCAAGATCGCGCCGTCCACCTCGATCAACGAAGACCAGATCTTCCCGCCGTTCATCAGCCGCCAGGTCGAAGTGGGCGCCAAGTACGACGCCGGGGCGTTTGCCGTGACCGCTGCGGTGTTCCGTATCAAGCAGCCGGCCTATGAAACCAATGCGACCACGCGGCTGTTTGGTCCCAATGGCAAACGCGAGAACTCAGGTGTGGAACTGAGTGTGTTCGGCGAACCGCTCAAGGGCTTCCGCCTGCTCGGTGGTGTGATGTACATCGACAGTGAGCTGAAGGACACCACCAACGGTACCTGGGACGGCAACCGTGCCCCGGCCACGCCCAAGTACAACGTCAACCTGGGTGCCGAATGGGATGTGCCGGGCCTCGAAGGCCTGACGCTGACCAGCCGTGGCATTTACTCCAGCTCGCAGTACCTGGACCAGTCCAACGTCAAGGAAATCGACGCCTGGAACCGCCTCGACGTAGGGGCGCGCTACGCGTTCAAGGTGGACGACAAACACATCACCTTGCGGGCGAATGTGGAGAACGTCGCCGATAAGCGCTATTGGAGTTCGGCCGGGGCTTCGGATGACAGTGAGCCGGGGCTGACCTTGTCGACGCCGCGTACCTATCTGCTGTCCGCCACCGTCGACTTCTAAGGGGGGACACCGATCAACCTGTGGGCGCTGGTTTGCTTGCGATAGGGAGGGGCGCCAGTCACAGCGCTATTTGCTGATGTAGCGTCATCGCAGGCAAGCCAGCTCCCACACCTGATTTTGGCGTTAATGAGAATGTTTTTTGATCACGCCGCGCCGATATGGAATAGTACCCGCCGTTTTCCCCGGCCTGTCTAGCGGGGTGTTTTAACGCCGAGGTCCTTGTCATGCGAATGCTGCGCTCCATCCCCACCCTTGCCGCCTGCGTGTTGGCGTTCTCTTCAAGCCTGCTGAGCGCCGCCCCCATCGACCTCAACGACGGCCAGCACGCGGTGCATCTGCCGGATGCGCCCAAGCGCGTGGTGGTGCTGGAATTCTCCTTTCTCGACAGCCTGGCTGCCGTTGACGTCACGCCCGTTGGGGCCGCCGATGATGGTGATGCCAACCGCGTACTGCCCCGTGTGCGCCAGGCCATCGGCCAATGGAAGTCGGTGGGCCTGCGCTCGCAACCGAGTATCGAGGAAATCGCCCGGCTCAAGCCAGACTTGATCGTCGCCGACCTCAATCGTCACCAGGCCTTGTACAGCGACCTGGCGAGCATCGCGCCGACCCTGTTGCTGCCGTCACGCGGCGAGGACTACCAGGGCAGCCTGAAGTCCGCCGAGTTGATCGGCAAGGCGTTGGGCAAAAGCGCGCAGATGGAAGCGCGGATCCAGAAGAACCGCGAGAACCTCAACGCCATTGCGCAACAGATCCCGGCCGGCGCCAGTGTGCTGTTCGGTGTGGCGCGTGAAGACAGTTTCTCCGTACACGGCCCGGACTCCTACGCCGGCAGCGTGCTCGAAGCCATCGGCCTGAAAGTCCCTTCGGTACGCGCCAACGCTGCACCTACCGAGTTCGTCAGCCTGGAGCAACTGCTCGCCCTCGACCCCGGCTGGTTGCTCGTCGGCCATTACCGTCGCCCCAGCATCGTCGACAGCTGGAGCCAGCAGCCGCTGTGGCAAGTGCTGGGAGCGGTGCGTAACAAGCAGGTCGCCGAAGTGGACGGCGACAGTTGGGCGCGCAACCGCGGCGTACTGGCCTCGGAGCAGATCGCCGAAGACGCGCTGGCGATTCTCAAAGGCGGTAAAGCCGTACTGAGCCAATAAGCATGGGGCGCAGTCTCGCGGCGGCAGGCATTGTGCTGCTGGGTGCCGGCTTGTTCTGGCTGTCGCTGTACAGCTGGTCGCCGTTCACGATCACGGCGACGGATGCGTGGAATGGCCTGGTTCATCAAGGCCGCGTGGGCGGCAATATGGCCTACATCGTCGCCCAGCTGCGTGTGCCACGCGCGCTGTGTGCCGCCTTGGTCGGCGCCTGCCTGGGCCTGGCCGGTGCGTTGATGCAGGGCATTACCCGCAACCGTCTGGCCTCGCCGTCCTTGTTTGGCGTGACGGCGGGGGCGGCGTTGGGCTTGGCGTTGTTTTCCACCGGGCTGGTTGCGTTGCCGTTTGCGGGCGGTGCGTTGTTGATGACCTGCCTGGGGGGCGCGCTGGCCTGGATCACCGTATTCAGCCTCGGCGGCGCCTGGTCGCCGACTACGGCCCAAGGCCGCCTGGTATTGGCTGGCGTCGCGGTGGCCGCGTTGTGCGCGGCATTGACCCGGCTCACGGTGATCCTGGTCGAGGCCCAGGCGCAAAGCGTGCTCAACTGGCTGGCCGGTTCCCTGGCCAATGCCGGGGCCGCGCAAGTGCAATTGCTCTGGCCGTGCACCTTGATCGGCGGCCTGTGGGCGCTCTGGTGTGCGCCGCGACTGAACCTGATCAACCTCGGCGAAGACGCCGCACGCTCCCTGGGCGTGGGCATTGCCAGCCTGCGTTTGCAGGTGTTCATCGCCAGCCTGTTGCTGGTAGGGGCGAGTGTCTGCGCGGTGGGGCCGATCGGATTTGTCGGGCTGATCGCGCCGAATATCCTTCGTCAGTTCCTCGGGAATGACTACCGCTGGTTGATTCCGCTGAGCGCTGCGTTGGGCGCGGTGATCGTGCTGGGCGCCGACCTGCTCAGCCGCGCCGTGGCGTTTCCGGTGGAAACCCCTGCCGGTGTGGTCACCGCGCTGATCGGCGCGCCGTTCTTCCTCTTTCTTGCCAGGCGTGCCCTATGACCCGGCCAACACTGCGCTTATGGCTGCTGCTGGGCCTGTTGCTGCTGGCGACGTTAATCAGCCTCAGCGCCGGCACTGTGTGGCTCACGCCTGACGCTGTGTTGGACCGCTTGTTGGCCCACGACGCCCTCGACTTCGACGTCTGGAACCACCGCCTGCCACGCAGCCTGATTGCGATCCTCGCCGGATGCGCGTTCGGCCTGGCCGGGGCGATTGTGCAGGGTGTGATCCGCAACCCGCTGGCCTCGCCGGAGATCCTCGGCGTGACCCAGGGTGCGGGCCTGGCGCTGACCGTAGCGATCATCAGTTGGCCGCATATGCCGATTGCGTGGTTGCCGTTGGTGGCGTGCCTGGGTGGAGCAGGCGGTGCGTTGCTGCTGGCGCTGTACAACGCCGGGGTGAGTTTTTCCGGAGTGCGCTTTGCACTGTCCGGGGTGGCGATTGCGGTGACCTTGTCCAGTGTCACCGAGTTTCTGATCCTGTCCCATCCGTTGGATATCAACACGGCCTTGCTCGCCCTCACTGGCAGTTTGTGGAGCCGTAACTGGCACCATGTGGCGCTGGTATTGCCGTTCCTGGTGCTGATCCCCGTGGGCCTGTGCCTGGCCAAGCCGCTGAACCTGATTGCCCTCGGCGACGAAGCCGCCCACAGCCTCGGCACGGCACTTGGCCGCACTCGCTGGCTGGCCATGGCCTGCGCGGTGGTGTTGACCAGCCTGGGCGTGGGCGTGATCGGGCCGATCGGTTTTATCGGCCTGGTCGCGCCGCACATGGCACGTCGCTTGGTGGGCGGGCATCACCAGTATTTGCTGCCGGCGGCGATGCTGACGGGTGCGCTGTTGCTGGTGCTGGCCGACACGTTGGGACGCACGTTGATCGCGCCCAGCGAAATCCCCGCCGGGGTGCTCACGGCGGTGATTGGCGCGCCGTATTTTCTTTGGTTGCTGGCACGGTTCAAGGGCTGATCACATGAGTATTCTTCAAGCACGCGAGCTGGATATCGGCTACGGCACTACGCGTATCGTGCAGGGGTTGTCCTTTGTGCCGCCGACCGGAAAGGTCACCGCCTTGATCGGTCCCAATGGCTGTGGCAAATCCACCTTGCTCAAAGCCTTCGCGCGCATCCTCAAGCCGACCCAGGGTGAACTGACCCTGGATGGCCAGGCTTACACCAGCTTGTCCGCCCGCCAATTGGCGCGGCAGATCGCATTCTTGCCCCAGGTGTTGCCAGTGCCAGAAGGCGTCAGTGTGCGTCAGTTGGTCGCCTATGGCCGCAGCCCGCACAACTCATTGTGGGGACGCCTGAGCGGCAATGACCAAGCCCATGTCACCCAGGCCATGCAACGCCTGGAACTGGATACCCTGGCCGACCGCGCCCTGGCGGACCTGTCCGGCGGCCAGCGCCAACGCGCCTGGCTGGCCATGGTGTTGGCGCAGAACGCGCCGGTGGTACTGCTCGACGAACCCACCACGTACCTCGACATCAGCCACCAGGTCGAACTGCTCGACCTGATGGGCGAACTGGCTGGCGAAGGCAAGACCGTGATCACCGTGCTCCACGACATCAACCAGGCCTGCCGCTATGCCCACCACCTGGCGGTGATGCACGGCGGCAAGCTGGTGGCCGATGGTGCGCCGGGGCAGGTGATCACTGCCGAGTTGATGCGGCAGGTGTTTGAGGTGCAGGTGCAGGTGATGAGCGAGCCGGTGGCAGGCACGCCGATGTGCCTGATCGAAAAAAGCACCCGACCTCATACCTGACGTGGTTGAAAGTGTGGTTTTGCTTCTTGTTGATAATGAAGTAACCCGGTTGAATGTATTGAAAAACCGTTTAATTGCGCGAGAAAACGCATAAGTGGCTAATTGCAACTAGTGAAAGGATGGCTATTAGCTTCTAAGGCTCTGGCGCAAGGGTCTTGGCCATTATGTTTATTTTATTCCCGGTCTTCAGGAACTAGGGCTATAACTTCCAGTCGATAACCCCGGCTTACTCTCGCTTGGGTTATGGCTAACTAATGGCATGTTGCTGTAGTTCCAAATAGCCATACTTTCTCGCAACACTAGATACCTGAACATTATGTCGTCAGCGCCTATCGATGCCTGCCAGATGCAGATCCCGCACACCGAACAGGTGTGCGCGTGGCTGATGCAGCATGCCGGGCTGAAAACGGTGGACCTGGAGCGCGCCCGACGCTTGTCCACGGACGACCTGCTGAGCCTGCTGACACGTCTGGGCCTGGTCTCTGAAGTCGAATTGGCCCGCGCCTGGGCGGCGTTACTCGGCGCGCCGCTGTTATTGGCCGATGCCGCGCCGCCGTTGCTCGATCCCTTGCCCGTCTTGACCGAACGCTTCATGCGTCACTACCAGGTAGTGCCCATGGGCTGGACCCAGGGCGGCCTGCGGGTGCTCGCCGCCAACCCGGCGCAACTTTATCCGTTCCAGGCCTTGGCTTATGCGTGCCAGGTGCCGGTGTGGCTGGCCATCGGCCCGCGCAATGAAGTCGACACCCTGATCGAGCGCTACTACGGCCAGGGCCGCTCGGCCATGGGCACGCTGATCGAAAACCTCGATGAGCAGGGCGGCGCCGAGGAAGATATCGAACACCTCAAGGACATGGCCTCCGAAGCACCGGTGATCCGCCTGGTCAACCTGATCCTGCAGCGCGCCGTGGAACAACGGGCCTCGGACATCCATATCGAACCCTTCGAAAACCAGCTCAAGGTGCGCTACCGCATCGACGGCGTGCTGCACGACGCCGAAGCGCCGCCGGCCAGTTCATCGGCGGCGGTGATCTCACGGGTGAAGATCATGGCGCGGCTGGACATCGCCGAACGTCGGCTGCCCCAGGATGGGCGCATCATGCTGCGCATCCAGGGCAAGGAGCTCGACCTGCGCGTGTCCACGGTGCCCACCAGCTTCGGCGAGTCGGTGGTGCTGCGCTTGCTGGACCGGCAGACCGTGCAGTTCGATTTCCCGAGCCTGGGCTTTGACGGCCAGCGCCTGGCAAGCTTCCTCGATCTGCTGGAGCGCCCCCACGGCATCCTGCTGGTCACCGGGCCCACCGGTTCCGGCAAGACCACCACGCTCTACACCGCGCTGTCGCGGCTCAATACCACCGAGCGCAAGATCATCACCGTGGAAGACCCGGTGGAGTACCAACTCGAAGGCATCAACCAGATCCAGGTCAAACCTGCCATCGGCCTGGACTTCGCCGGGGCGCTGCGCTCCATCGTGCGCCAGGACCCGGACGTGATCATGATCGGCGAGATCCGCGACCTGGAAACCTGCCGCATCGCCATTCAATCGTCCCTGACCGGGCACCTTGTGCTTTCCACTCTGCACACCAACAGCGCCGCAGCCAGCATCACGCGGCTGATGGACATGGGCGTGGAAAGCTACCTGATCGCTTCGACCGTCAGCGGCATTCTCGCCCAGCGTCTGGTGCGGCGCCTGGATCCGGTCACCCGCGTGGCCTTTGAAGCGCCGCCGGAACTGATCGCAGAACACGGCCTGGATCGCCTGACCGAACAGCGCCCGATTCTGCTTTATCGCGGGGACTATCACGGCCGCAGCGCCCTGACCGAGCTGTTGGTGATGAACGACGAACTGCGCAGCCTGTTGATGCGTCACGCCGATGCCGCCACGTTGGAGCAGGCGGCTCGCCGCGCCGGTTTGCGCACGTTGTATGAAGAAGGACTGCGCCAGGCCTTGGCGGGTATTACCTCGTTGGAAGAGGTACTGCGCGTCACCCGTGGAGAGGGCGCGTGAGCCTGTTCAAGTTCCGCGCCCTGGACAGCCAGGGTGTGCCGCAGAACGGTACGCTGGAAGCGGTGGATCAAGTCGCCGCCGTCGCGGCCCTGCACAAGCGTGGCCTGTTGTTGTTGCAGATTGAGGCGGCCGGCAGCCCGCTCCTGCGCAACCCACGCGGGCAGTTGAAGGGCGCGGCGTTGGTGAGTTTCACCCAGCAGTTGGCGACGCTGCTGGGGGCTGGTCAGCCGCTCGAACGTTCGTTGAGCCTGTTGCTCAAACAACCCGGTCAACCCCAGGTGCGTGCACTGATTGGGCGCATCCGTGATCACGTCAAAGCGGGTAAACCACTGTCCGCCGCTTTGGAAGAAGAAGGCGGCAGCTTCTCACCGTTGTACCTGAGCATGGTGCGCGCCGGTGAGGCGGGTGGCGCACTGGAGAACACCCTGCGCCAACTCAGCGACTACCTGGAACGCAGCGAGCGGCTGCGTGGTGAAGTGATCAATGCGCTGATCTATCCAGCCTTCCTGGTGGTGGGCGTACTCGGGTCCCTGGCGCTGTTGCTGGCTTATGTGGTGCCGCAATTCGTGCCGATCTTCCAGGACCTGGGCGTGCCGATTCCGTGGATCACCGAGGTGATTCTCGCCTTGGGTGAGTTCCTGGGCGCCTATGGCCTGCTGGTGTTGGCCGGGCTGATCGTGAGCGGTGGGTGTTGGGCGGCACGCCTGCGTAATCCGGCGTTTCGAGAACAATACGATCGGCGCCTGCTCGGTGTCCGTGGGATCGGCCCGCTGCTGCAACGTGTCGAAGCGGCCCGCCTGACGCGCACCCTCGGCACGCTGCTCAGCAATGGCGTGGCGTTGCTGCAAGCCTTGGTGATCGCACGGCAAGTCTGCACCAACCGCGCGCTGCAGGCCCAGGTCGGCAGTGCGGCGGAATCGGTCAAAGGCGGCGGCACCCTCGCCAGCGCGTTCGGCAGCCAGCCGCTGCTGCCCGAGCTGGCCCTGCAAATGATTGAAGTCGGCGAACAGGCCGGTGAACTCGACAGCATGCTGCTCAAGGTGGCCGACATCTTCGACGTCGAAGCCAAGCGCGGCATCGATCGCCTGCTCGCCGCACTGGTGCCGTCCCTGACCGTGGTCATGGCGGTGCTGGTGGCGGTGATCATGTTGGCGATCATGCTGCCGTTGATGAGCCTGACCAGCAATATATGAAGGAGCTGAACCCATGAGAAAACCACGCCGCCAAGGCGGTTTCACCCTGTTGGAAATGCTCGCGGTGATCGTGCTGCTGGGCATTGTCGCCACCATTGTCGTGCGCCAGGTCGGCGGCAATGTGGACAAGGGCAAGTACGGCGCGGGCAAGGCGCAATTGGCCAGCCTGAGCATGAAGATCGACAGCTACGCGCTCGACGTCGGCGCGCCGCCCACCAGCCTGCAACAACTGGTGGACAGACCCGGTGGCTATGCCAAGCCGTCGGACCTCAAGGACCCGTTCGGGCATGCCTTCGGCTATCGCTTCCCCGGTGAACACGGTGCGTTCGACCTGATCTTCTACGGCCAGGATGGCCAGCCGGGCGGCGAAGGTTATAGCGCCGACCTGGGCAATTGGGAGTAACGCGGCTATGTTCCAGCGCGGCTTTACCCTGCTGGAAATGCTGGTCGTGATCCTATTGATCAGCCTCGCCGCCGGGTTGCTGGGGATGGGCGTGCGCCAGGGGCTGCAGGCGGCGAAGGAGCGCCGCGCGGTCGGACAGATGGTGGAGGCGTTGCGCACCACGCGGGCGGGGGCGATTGTCAGCGGGCAGTCCGCACGTACTGCGTTCGACCTGCGCGCCCGCACGTTCCAGGCGCCGGGCCGTGCGCTGCAACAGTGGCCGTCCGAGCTGCAAGTGACACTGCACACCGCCGAACAGGTGGGCCCCGCCGTCGAGTTCTATCCGGACGGCAGCTCCACCGGCGGCAATCTGCTAGTGGCCAACGGCACCCGGCGTTGGCGCATCGATATCGGCTGGCTCACCGGCAGCGTGCAATCCAAGGCGCTGCCATGAAGCACCAGGCCGGGTTCACGCTGCTGGAAATGCTCGCAGCACTGACGCTGATGGCGGTGTGCAGCACGGTGCTGCTGGTTGCGTTCGGCCAGAGCGCGAGCTCGCTGTCCCAGGTGGCCCGCAGTGACCGGCTCACTCATGCGGCGCTGACGATTTTCGATCAAGAGGCCGCAGGGCGATTGAGCAACGGCGTCAGCCAGGGCGAACTCGATGGTATCCACTGGCAACTGACCTGTACCCGTCAGCAAACGCATATTTTTCGTCTCGATCTGGTCGTTGGTGAGGGCCCGCACCAGGCCCGTTTCAGCACGTTGAAGGCGCGCCTGTGAAGCGCCGCGAACAGGGCTTTACCTTGCTGGAAATCCTTGTGGTACTCAGCTTGCTGGGCGTGCTGCTGGTGTTGGTCGGCGGCGCGTTGCTGGGTGCCAATCGTGCCGTGTCCAAGGCCCAGGCATATGCAGTGAGCCTGGATGAAATGCGCGCCGCTCAACAGTTTTTGCGCACGGCGATCAGCGAGGCGTTGCCCCTGGCGGTGGGTGAGGGCGATGGATTTTTCGTCGGCACGCCACAGCGCCTGGAGTTCGTCTCGACCTTGCCCGGTGTGCTCGGTGGTGGGATCCACCGGTTCAGCCTGCAACGGGTCGAACAGGGTCTGCAGGTCGGGTTTTCCCAGCGTGAACCCCAGGTGCTGCTGAACAACATCGAGGGTCTTCAATTCAATTATCGCGGCACGTCACCGCTGGGCCAGCCCACCGGTTGGATCAGTGACTGGCCATGGTCCAGGCGCTTGCCTGCGGCCGTGCGCATCGCCGCCCACGTCGACGGCCCGGTGCCCTGGGTCACCCAGGTGATTGCCCTGCGCTTGAACCTGTCCAGCGGGAGCGTGGAAGAATGAGACGCCAACGCGGCGCGGCCCTGCTGCTGGTGTTGTGGGTACTGGCGTTGCTCAGCGTGTTGCTCGGCGGCCTGGCGGGCTGGGTGCAACTGGAAAGTCGCCAGGCCCTGTGGCTGCGCCAACATACCCAGACTGTTTTGGCCGCCGAAGCCGGCATCGCGCACGTCTTGGTCGACCGACGCTGGGTTGCCGATGGCCGCGATATCGCCCTGGCTTTTGACGACGCCCAGTTGCACGTCAGCTTGCGTAGCGAACGCGGCAAGCTCTACCTGATCAATGCCCAGGCACAGGATTTCACACGCCTGGCCCTGGCCTGCGGTGCCACTCCGGCCCAAGCGACACAGTTGGCCACGGCCCTCGACGCGCGACGTCACCAGGGCCTGGCGCCGTTCCGGGTGCTGGAAGAAGTGCGCCAATTGCCCGGCATGACGCAAACCCTCTATAGCCAATTGCTGCCCGAGATCACCTTGTGGAGCGACCTGGACCGCCCCGATCCCGCCTTCGCTAGCCCGCTGATGCGCAAGGCGCTGAACCTGCCGCGTCAGAACGCCGAAGGTGCCGACCCTGGCGAAGTGCTGGTGGTCGACAGCCGCGCCGAGCGCCCCGGCGGTTATCAGGCGCGGCTGCAAGTCACCGTTTTATTGAGCCCATCGGAGGACAGCGCACAACCCTATCGGGTGTTGCGTTGGCAAGAATGAATCGATTGGAACCCATTGCCCGGCACTGGCGCGGCAGCCTGCTGCAACAGGGTTGGCGCGTGTGGCTTGCGGAGTTGCGCGCCTGTGTGCCGAGTTGGTTGGCACGGCCGGAACCGCCGGAGCAGATCCACCACTGGCCGTTAGCGGTGCCGGTCGTGTCGAGCAGCACACGCCAAGTGCTGATGCTCGGCGCGGATGCCGTGCTGCTGCAACGCGTACAACTGCCTCTGGCCGCCGGGCGCAATCTGGAGGCCGTGGTCGGTTATGAACTGGACCGCTACACCCCGTTCGAGGCTGACCAACTCTACTTTGTCGCCCGCCAGGAGCGGCGCACGCCCAGCCACCTTGAGGTCACGCTGGTGGCGATCCTGCGCGAGCGCCTGGACCAGATGCTTACCGACTGCGCCGCCCTCGGCCTGCATCCCCATCGCGTGGACGCGGCAAACCTCGGTATCGACCTGCTGCCCGCACCGCTGCGCCCCCGTCAACGCCGGCCGGGCATGGGCTTGCAGCGTAGCCTGCCGTGGTTGTGCGGGGCCTTGCTGATCGCGGCGATGGTGCTGTGGCTCAACGACCGCCAGCGTGTCATCGACGTGATGCATACCAGCGTCCAACAGCAAAAAGCCCAGGTCGCCGAGGTGCATGCGCTGCGCCAGCAACTGCTCAATACCCGCGGCGCGGCGCAGTACCTCACTCGGCGCAAACTGGCGCAACCACCGCTGGCCGCGCTGCTCAATGACCTGACCACCTGCTTGCCCGCCGACACCTGGTTGGATCAACTGGAGGTGAAGGACGGTGAGATTTCAATCTCCGGCCAAAGCGCCAAGGCCAGCGCATTGATCACCCGTATCAAAGGCTGCCGCAGCCTGGAAAACGCCCAGTTCGAAGGGGTGATCCAACCCGATGCCCGCACCGGCAAGGACCAGTTTGCCTTGCGTGCACACCTACGCCAGGAGGCTGCCGATGCGCCGACCCCTCACACCCCGTGAACGCCGTGGTGCTGCCTTGCTGGTGCTGGCGTTGGTGCTTGGCACGGCCTACTGGCTGTTGATCGACAGCTGGTTCGCCGGCCCCCTGCGCGACATGGGCGAACAGGCCGAACAACTGCGCGAGCAACAGCAGCGGTATGCCGGCGTGTTGCGTCAACGCGATGCACTGCGCCAACAGCTTGAGCAAGCCCGGCAGGATCCCGCCAGCAGCACCAGCCTATTGCCGGGGGATGACCCCGATGTGGTGGCCGCCGACCTGATGCAGCGTCTCGCCGACCTGATCAACAGCCACGCCAACCTCGGCGGCGGTTGCAGTTTGACCCAGCGCAAGCCCATCACCCCGGAGCAGGACGACGGCGAGCCGTATCGCCAGGTCAAGGTCAGCCTGACCCTCGATTGCGCCATCGAACCTCTGGAAGCCCTGCTGCATGAGTTGGAGTACCAGCCGCCGTTCCTGTTCGTGGATGAACTGCGCATCCGTCGCAGCCAGCAGGCGCCGGCCAATGGCGGTGCGGGCAAGTTGGTGGTGCATCTGTTGGTGCGCGGCTATCTGCAACCGGCGCGGGTGACGCCATGATCGGCAGACTACGCCCCGTGGAGTGGGGCCTGCTCGGCTTGTCGGGCTTACTGGGCGTGTTGATGGCGGTGATCCTCAGCAGTATCGGCGATGAACCGAAATGGCTGCCTGAAGCGCCCACGCGCGCCCATCCCACCGCTCAGGTCCAGGTCGCGCCGAGTGTCCCGCTGGAAAACCTCGCCGCCACTTGGCAAACGCCGCTGTTCAGCCCGGACCGCAGCCCGGATCGCGTCGTGGGTAAAGCCCAAGGCGCCAGCCTGGCCAACCTGACCCTCAGCGGCATCATGATCACCGGCAACCTGCAAATGGCCATGCTCAAACAGGCCGACGGCCGCGCCCTGACGGTCCGTCTCGGCCAGGCCCTGCCCAACGGCTGGCGCCTGGACCACCTCACCCCGCAATACGCCCGATTCAGCCTGGACGGCCGCACGCAAACCTTGAGCCTCTACGCCAAGCGCCTGCCGCCGCCGTCCAGCAGGCCCCCCATTACTTTGCCCCGCGAGCCTCTCCCTTGATCGACATGCGCACCTCAACGTTTTGCCTGGCCACCGCCCTTGTCCTGGGCGGCTGTGGATCTTTTCCCGACCGTCTGGAACCGGATGACGATCTGCTGCACGAAGCCATGCAGGGCACGGGCTCGCAACGCCCGCCGACCGAGCAGGCCGCAGCGGAAACTCCGCCGCCTTCGGTGCAACCGCCAGCGCAGCGCCAACTGATCCGTGGCAACCAACAGTTCGTGCGCGCGCCGGCAGCGCAGCCGGTGGCGAAAGAGAAGGGGGGCGATATCGTCTTCAACTTTGCCGACCAGCCCATCGAAGCGGTGATCAACAGCGTGATGGGCGACCTGCTGCACGAAAACTACAGCATCGCCCAGGGCGTGAAGGGCAACGTCAGCTTTTCCACCTCCAAACCGGTGGACAAACAACAGGCTCTGTCGATCCTTGAAACCCTGCTGTCCTGGACCGACAACGCGATGATCAAGCAGGGCGATCGCTACGTGATCCTGCCCGCCAACCAGGCGGTGGCCGGCAAACTGGTACCGCAGATGAACGTGGCGCAACCGTCCAGCGGCCTGTCGGCGCGGTTGTTTGCGTTGCGCTACATCTCCGCCACCGAGATGCAAAAACTGCTCAAGCCCTTCGCCCGCGAGAACGCGTTCTTGCTGGTGGACCCGGCGCGCAACGTGCTGAGCCTGGCGGGTACCCCGGACGAGTTGGCTAACTACCAGGACACCATCGACACCTTCGACGTGGACTGGCTCAAGGGCATGTCGGTGGGCGTCTTCGGTCTGCAACGGGCTTCCGTGGCCGAGTTGATGCCCCAACTGCAAAGCATGTTCGGCCCTGACAGCGGCATGCCCCTGGCCGGCATGCTGCGCTTTTTGCCGATTGAACGGACCAACTCGGTGGTGGCGATTTCTTCCCAGCCGCAGTACCTCAGCGAAGTGGGCGACTGGATTCGCACCATCGACGAAGGCGGCGGTAACGAGCCGCAGATGTACGTTTACGACGTGCGCAACATGAAGGCCGCCGACCTGGCCAAGTACCTGCGGCAGATCTACGGCACCGGCGCAATCAAGGACGACACACCGGCCAAGGTCGCGCCGGGTCTGCGCACGACCACCCTGTCGTCGCTCAATTCCGGCGGCTTGCAGAACAACCCGCCTGCGGCCGAAGAGTCGGAGCCGCAAGAAAAGGAAGTCGCCCCCACCAGCGCGCTCGAAGCCGGCACCCGCATCACCGCGCAAAAGAGCAGCAACCAGCTGCTGGTGCGCACCCGACCGGCACAGTGGAAAGAGATCGAAGCGGCGATCAAACGCCTCGATAACCCGCCGCTGCAAGTGCAGATCGAGACGCGCATCCTTGAGGTCAAGCTTACCGGTGAACTGGACCTGGGCGTGCAGTGGTACCTGGGGCGCCTGGCGGGGAATTCCTCCAGCACCACCGTGGCCAATGCCTCTGGCAGCCAGGGCGCGCTGGGCGGGGGTGGGGCGGGGTTGGGGGCAACGGATTCGTTGTTCTATTCGTTTGTCAGTTCGAATTTGCAGGTGGCGTTGCATGCGTTGGAAACCAATGGCCGCACCCAGGTACTGTCGGCACCGTCGCTGGTGGTGATGAACAACCAGCCGGCGCAGATTCAAGTGGGGGACAACATTCCCATCAACCAGACCACGGTGAACACGGGGGATGCGGATACCACCTTGAGCAGTGTCGAGTATGTGCAGACGGGGGTGATTCTGGATGTGGTGCCGCGGATCAATCCGGGTGGGTTGGTGTACATGGATATTCAGCAGCAGGTCAGTGATGCTGAGAATCAGAGTACGAATAGCGACACGCCGGTGAATCCACGTATTTCCACGCGTTCGGTGTCGACGCAGGTGGCGGTGCAGAGTGGGCAGACGGTGTTGCTGGGGGGGTTGATCAAGCAGGACAACCAGGAGAGTGTGAGTGCGGTACCGTATCTGGGGAAGATTCCGGGGTTGCGGTGGTTGTTCGGCAGTACCAGCAAGTCGAAGGATCGGACGGAGTTGATTGTGCTGATTACGCCTAAGGTGATTACCAGCAGCGGGCAGGCTCGGCAGGTGACGGATGATTATCGGCAGCAGATGCAACTGTTGCGGCTGGATAAATAGGTGTACCTATCCGTTTCTTCGGTAACGGCAGCTTAGGGTCCCGCTGTTGCAGCGGGTCACTTTTGGAAGCGCCAACAGTAAGCAAAAACGCTTCTCGCCCCAACACGGCTTGCGCCCGCAAGGCCTGGACCTGGGCGATCAGGACCGCGTGATCGATTGACCGCCCATCATTGATGCTTGGCAATCACACCGCTCATGTACTGATTCAAATCGCGGAAGTCGTTAACCCTCCAAGCGAACGGCGGTAGTTTTACGCCGTTCTCTCGCAACGTTCTTGGGATCAAGTCGCCATTGGGGCGAAGTATGATCGAAGAGACGATAACGCCCGGATAATCATTCAGGCGTTTTTTAAAGGCAGCGGTGGTCAGGTCTGGTGTAGGCGGGTTGCTTTTTTTGGCCAACGGCCCTGTTCCCTTGATATCCGCGCCGTGGCACATGGCGCATCGCTGCATATAGAGATTTTTTCCGTTGGCGTTATCGGCGAACGCCAGCGATGTTTGGGTCAGCGACAAGATGCCGAACGCAGCGATCAACACTCTTTTCATTTCCATATGCCTTATTGTGTCCGTCGGCGGACAACTTATTGATTAAGTGAACAAATACTACACTTGGTGGTGGTTGTTTTTCTGAGAAAAATCCTACAACCAGCCAGGATTTTTCATTCTTCTAGTCTGCATTTTTCCTCCTAGGATGGCGCGATCGCTTGAACACAAGCGAGACGGCAAGGGCTGTTCCCATCGCCCCGCAGCCGTAAGAACATGCTTAGGAGTCAACACATGAAGATGACCAGTGTGAGCAAACGCCTGCGCCGCTCGGCCTGGGCCGTGATCGCCGCCGGTGTACTGGCAGGTTGTGCCACGCCGCAGCCACCAGCGGTAAAGATCTCCCTGGCCCGTGATGCGGTAGGGCGTGCCTTGGCAGCGCAAGCGACCCAGTTCGCGCCACTGGAAATGAAAACGGCCCAGGACAAACTGGCGCGTATGGACCAGGCCATCGGTGAAATGAAGTACGTCGAGGTCGACGCACTGGCCGATCAGATCGAAGCCGATGCCAGCCTCGCCGAAGCCAAGGCCAATGCCGTGCGTAAACAACAAGTCTTGAAGCAGGCGCGAGAGGGCATCCAGGTGCTCAAGCAGGAAATGCTCAACGCCCCCGCGACTACCCACTGAGGATCTTGCCATGCGTGCCCTTTTTTTCATTCCTGTTCTTTCGGCCCTGAGTCTGGTGTTTGCCGGTTGCGCCACGCCGCCGGAAAACCCGCAATTGCTGCAAGCGCGCAGCCAGTTCTCCAGCCTGCAGGAGAAGCCGGAGTCCAACACCCTGGCGGCGGTTGAAACCCGTATCGCTTCCAACGCGCTGGACCGCGCCAACCAAGTGTCCCTGCACGACCGTACCGCCCTCCAGATCGACCAACTCGCCTACCTTGCCACGCAAAAAATCGCCCTGGCCGAGCAGACCATCGTCGGCCGCAAAACCGACGCCCAGCTCGACAACATCGCGGTCGACCGCACCCAGGTGCAACTCGACGTGCGCACCGCGCAGCTCAAGGCGTTGCAGGCGATGAAAGCCCAGCCGACCGAGCGTGGTCAGGTCATCACCTTTGGTGACGTGCTGTTCGATACCGGCAAGGCCGATTTGAAAGCGGGCAGCCAACGGGACTTCCAGGGGTTGGCGAACTTTCTGGTGCAGAACCCGGAGCGTCAGGTGCGCGTAGAGGGGTTCACTGACAGCGTCGGTGGCGATGCCTACAACCAGAGCCTGTCCGAGCGACGTGCCCAAGCAGTCGCCCGTGGCCTGCAACGGCTTGGCGTGGGGATCGAGCGTATTGCGGTAATCGGCTACGGCAAGCAATTCCCGGTCGCCGATAACCAGAGCGCGCAGTCACGCCAGTTGAACCGCCGTGTGGAAGTGATCGTGTCCAATGACGCTTCGGCAGTCAGCGCACGTCGCTGAGGAATCGGTATACGGCAGCATCCCAGGCCCGTTCAGTCGCGCGGGCTATTCCTGCAACTGCAACGCCTGCTGCTTGAGCGTGCGCTTTTGCTCAAACGGTAACTTCTCATCATCCCCATACGGCGCGCTGTACCAGTTGCCATAGGTCGGGTTGGGCAGCAGAAACCAGCGTTGCCCCAGCCAGTTCACATAGGGCGCCACGGCCTTGCGTTGATCCGCGACGGTGTTGTGCTCGGCCTGGACGAAATCCCCAAGGGAATCACCCGCCATCAACAACACCCGAGCATGGGCAGCGACCCATTGGCGGCGGCAGTTCTTGCCATAGCCGGCGCTTTCGCAATGGCCGGTAGGTGTGCTGGCGGCGAGGACGTGTTCGTCGCTTTCCACCGGAAAGCCGCGCAGGCGCAGGTTTTTCACCGTGGCGGTGACCTGGCTGTGTTCGCGGTTGGTCAGGTAGTAGACCGCGATGCCTTTTTGCTGGGCCGCTTGCAGGAAGGCGACTGCGCCAGGCAACGCCTGGGCCTTGGCCTGGTCGACCCAGGTGTTCCAGCGGTCGTAGGAGTAGACCTGGTTGTTGACCACATCCCGCGCGTTGAGCGGCACGTTGTCCAGCAGGGTTTCGTCGATATCCACCACCACGGCCGGCGGCAAGCCCGTCAGGTTGCGCGGTGGTAAGGGCAGGGCGTCCCAGGTGGGATCAGCCAGGGCCACGTCGAGTTGGCGGGTGGCATTGGCAAAGAGCTGGCGGTAGATCAGCTCATGCTCGATGGAGGTCTGGGTCCAGAGCACGGCGTCGAGCTGGTCGTTGGCGGGTGGCGTTTGTTGGCAGCCGGCCAACAGGCAGAGGCTGACGAAGATCAGGTTGCGCATTGAAATAATCAACCTTGGAAAAGGCGCGCCGCGTGGCAGGCGTAGAGTTTGATGGATGCCGCACCATACGGCCCCGAGCGGCTTTGTGGCAAACGCTCAATAGGATTCACCAGCACGTGTGCAAGCGATCAGAGCGGGTATTGCCCGTCGCAGCAGACTCTCCGTAGATTTCCTCATCCGCAGCTCCATTGAGCCGTCCGATTGCAGAATGATGATGCCCGCCAGCTTGTCGTGATAGTTGCGTTCTTCATGAAATCCACCGCTGTCCGTAAACAGCATCAACAGGCCACGTTCTTTTTGGGTGATGTCGTAGACTCCCTTGGGTCCGTTGACGGTTTTTTCGAACAGCGACAGCATGGCGTTACGCGTTGGCTGGCCGGGACTCACGGGTTCCGGGTAGTGCTGGTTAAGTATGAGCCCCATGCCCGAATCAGCAATGCGCTCGGCAGTGGTTGTCCAGCTATCCAAGGCTTGAGTATTCAGCACTCCACCCATTGAACTCGACAAGTCGACAATCAGGCGGGGCAGAGGTAACGCGTACTCTGTGAGTGCACGACGAAAATGCTGGCGCAATAGGTGCGTTGACATCGCGTTGATGGGGGTGACGCCTGCAAATGCCTGGCAACGCTCACTCACGTTTTCATCGCCATTCTGCGCGCACAGGTCCACCAGCTTTTTCGGCTGACTGGCGGGCACCGGTCCGTAGTTTGCGAGGGCTACAAGGGCGTGTGTGTTGATCTTTGCGTAGTCGCGCAGGGCTTCATTAAAGTTTCGAGTGTTGGCGCGCGCGTACTGCTTTGCTTCCAGCACATAGACAACTTTTTCGGTTTTATTCGGCAGGCGCTGCAGGAGCGAATAGTCAGGTTGAATGTTCTGGCTACGGCCTGCACCTGCCAACTTAATGTCTTTGGAGGCGACGCGAAGCTCCGCCATCAGCTCGAGCACATCGTTGCCGACATGCAGCTTGGCAATAAGAGTAGGCCTGAAGGCGAATGTGAGGCCGTTGTCTTCGGCCATCAGTTGAAAACGTTCACCCGACTGTTTGAGTTCGCGCTTCAGCAGCGTAATAAGCCACACCGAATAGAGCTGTGAACGTTGTTTCCAGATGGGCAGGTCCAGCAGGTCTTCCAGCTCACGTGACAAGGGTTGGGGCGGGACGAACTGCGAATGGGCATTGGTGAGTGCTTCAATTTTTTCTGCGAAATTGTCCCTGTGTGACAGGGGGACAAGCTGTTGGCAATACCAAAGTCCGCGTAAGAGGTGATAGCGCGCGATGTGATCGTCCTGAGCGTGCGCTAACTGGGATTCACTCCATTGATGGATGGGCGCTCTCTCTGATGGGCATGGCTCGTCATCACGGCGGGCGCTGCGCAGGTCATTCTGGCTGGTATAGCGGCTTGTACGTTGGCACAGCTGCTGGATCAGGGTCGCCAGTGGTGCAAGTGCCTGGGTCAGTGAGTCATTGGGCGCACCATCGGGCAGCGGCACAGGCGTTTGATAAGGCCATTCGTGGCCATCAATCCAGCTTTTTGCAGCCATATCCACGAGAGAAGGGGGTCTGGTAGTGTCCACCCCCGGCGTTTCTCTCAACGCACGGAACACGCCGTTGCTGATGAGCCTCAAGTCCTCTGCACAATAGGCGCGCTGGGCAACTGCGTGGCTGAGGTTTTCCATTATCGCGCGGGCGCGACGAAACGCATCGACGTCGAAGGGCACTTTGTCGCCCTGACCAAAATCGAACTCGATCAGCAGTCGCTCATTGCTCTGGGACACACCGCCCTCGGCGAACATTTCATAGATGTCGTTGAGCATCATGCCGAAAGGCTGCAAGGCATTCAGTACCGCGACGAGGAAAGACGTGGCATCGACGGTGTGACGTTTCAGATAGGCGCCAATGTCTTGAGATGGCGCAATGTGCAACGCCGCGCGCAGGTCTGCGACGAACTGTCTGTCATAGCTCCTGGGCGCCAGGCGGTCCGCTGAGTTCAGGCTGTTCCACAGGTCAGCTGCTGTTCGAAGGGTCACAAATCTTCCTTGATAAGAATAGGTGGCTATTAGCCATGTGGTGCGAAGTGTGGGATGTTATCCCACTCAAGGAAATCATGCGCTGGTCAGGAACATCATGAACGCACAGCAAGGTCTTTACGAAAACATCACCCTTATCGACGTCCAGTTGGCGTCCGTCTATTACCCAATCCTGGTTGATCTGGCCAAGCATAAACATTGCCTGACGTACTCCGAACTGGTCGATCGTGCCCAGTGTGAGAACCCTGACCATCCGGTCGTTCAAAATGCTATTCCCGTTTCCACCGGGCGGCGGCTGGACGTGGTCAGGCTGTTCACCAATGAGCGAGAACTGCCAGACCTGACGTCGTTGGTGATCAGTAAAAGCTCGGGGGAGTGTGGCAGTTTTTTTACTCGACACTTCGATCCGGTGGCTGCGCGTAAGCAGGTCTTTGAGTTTGACTGGAGCGCCGCGACAGCGGACTTCGATGGTTTCGTCAGTGTGACCACGCAGGCAGTGAAACCTCGCCGAAAGGTCAAAAAGCCGCAAGCTATCCAGTGTATGGCGGCTTATTACCAGACGAACAAGGCGACCCTGCCGGTGAAAGTCAGTGAATACAGAGAGGCTATCATCGACCTCATCATGGAGGGGTTCTCGGCTGAAGAAGCCTACCTGATAGCCCTGCGCTGAAAGACGGGTTGGTTATCCTCATCAATCGTCCAGTGAGGTTGGCCGGGTTGGATGCACGTTCCACCGACCCAGCGTTCATGGGAGCAATGGTCGGGCCAATAGGCTCGGCCTTTGAGCACGTCTTGGCCCAATGCCGTCAGCGTCAACCCTCTTTGCGGCCATGCTTTTTGGGCTTCTGCTTCTAGGAGCAAAGGGTTGTCGCCATCGATCAGCGGCCGCAAGAGCGCATGAAACATCATGTCCCCCAGAAACGGCAGCGGTTCACGCTTGGCCATCAGCTCGGCAAACACCCGACCGAAGGGGGTTGGCCCAGCTTCAGCAAGGTACGTCAGGGCCAATCGCTCGGTCAGCGACAGGCCATCGCGCACCCCAGGCAACTCCTGCAATTGACGCAACAGCGCCGGGGCGAGCAACGGTAAGGCGGGATGGCTGTCATGGGCCAATTGCGCCCATTTGACTGGCGAGCTATCGCAGTACGCCGACCAGGCCCGTTTGGCCAATTGCACGGCATCATTATCGATCAGACGCCGTTGCGGCCACAGCCACGCCAGCACATCCGGCGCCAGTTGGCCGATGCCGATAAAGCGTTGCACGCCGGGAATGTGGTCTACCTCGATCAGTTCCAACTTACGCGGTGCTTGTTCGAGGCCGGCAAGCGCACGGACCAGGAACAATTGGTCATAGGCATCCGCTTCGCACCACAGCACGCTGTGATCGGCGCTGGCCAATGCGTCGAGGTGGCCGTATTCAACGTCTACGCGACGCGCTGCGTCTGCTTCATCGATGGAAAAGGCCTGGCTGATAAATGCACTGCGCATGGCGCGGAAGTCTTGGCCGGGCAAGTCGCGGACCGGCCCCATGCACAGCGGGTCGGCGAGCATCCGGAACTGCCCTTTGAACCCCGCCAGCTGGAGGGTGTGGGCAATGTCATTGCCGCAGCGCCAGTGGGTGGTGCGGGCTTCATCACTGGCGGCAAAGTCGGGGTGGCGGGCGGCGAAGTCGATGGCGTCGATATGGGCCTTGAGCTTGGGCCAACTGCTGAAACCCAGCTGCTTGGCGATCGTCCACTGGGCCACGGACAAGGTAGCGTTCGGGTCCTGGGTTTTCAGGTGTGGCAGCAGTTCCTTGGCGCGCTTGCGCTGCTGCTCAAGGTTGAGGCGGCCATCGGTGTTGAATGGATGGGACATACGATCTCCTTGCACAAACCTTTTCCGCTTCAAGGTTGGGAGTCGTAAAAAAAGAGGGTGTTGCAGGGTCTTGGGCGCAGCCCTTTCCGCGGAAGGTGGCGTAGAGAGCGCCAGGCGGGAAATATAGGCAGTGCCGCGCTCGATTGCAAATCAGTCTCTTGTGTCCGGCTCCCACAGAGGTCAGTCGGGTTTTTTCAGCACCGTGGTGGGACCTGTGGTTGAGCGAACACTGTCTTTGGGAACTCGGCGTTTCTGAAACTGGATTTCGCCGCCCTCCCTGTGTTTTTCCACCAGATACAACATATCGTCACTTTCGCCGACGATACAGGCCGTGACCACATCGAGGTTGTTGAGCTGGAGAATTGATGGCTTGCAATCACGAATCTCTTCGTAGGCTCTCAGCTTGCCATGTGCCATCGACTGCGCGTACGCCAGCGACCAGATGATCCAGGCGAAAAATGCCAGCAGGCTGATCAGCAGTGCGCCGGATATCGGCGTCGTGGCTTTCCTGTAGCTCTTCTCCAGCCTGCGCAGCATTCGATAGCGACGTGTGTGGATCCCCAATTCCCGAGTGGGTAAAACACGGTCAGGGTTTTCGGTGAAGTACATCAGGCAGGCGAAAACCAGGACCGCTGCGGTGAAGATAAGCAAGGCCGCCAGTTTGACCAGAATGTCGTTTCCGCCGTACACCACGTAGTGATAAGTGTCGTAGCCGAGACGGTTAACGGGCACGCCGAGCACCTTGTTATAAGTCTCCAGATAGGCGTAGCCGTTTGAGTAAAACAGCGCAAACAGCAGCAGCATGATCGGCAGGCTTTGACGCTTTAGCAGTCGCCATAACCACGCTGCGCTCAAGCGGGAAGCGGGGGTATTGGATACTTTCTGTTCGTCCATGAGGGTTCCTTTTTATAGGACTGCGAGTCTAGCGAGCACAATGGGCCTTGCCCAGGCCAACTGCGCGCTTCTGCTCGTGCACATGAGTTTGAATGTTTTGCATGAAATCCCGACGAGTGTGCTTCACCATTGCACCATCCAGATTGAGAGGAACACCGCGTCCATGAGCGCACTGATCGAAACCCGCGCCCTTACGCGCATGGACGAGCGCCGCCACGTGGCCTTGCTCCAGCCCACCGATTTCACCTTGAATGCCACCGATCGCGTGTCGATCACCGGCTCATCCGGCTCGGGCAAAAGCGTGTTCCTGCGCGCACTCGCCCTGCTGGACGCGCCCAGCTCCGGGCAGATCCTGTGGAACGGCCAGCCGATTAACAACGCGCAGATTCCTCACTACCGCTGCCACATCAGCTACCTGTCGCAACGCCCGGCGCTGCTCGACGGCACAGTGGAAGACAACCTGCGCTTCCCGTTCAGCCTGAAGACGTCGCGCAAACGCCGCTTTGACCTGGCGACGGTGACCACGCTGTTGGGCCACGCGGGTAAGACTCCGGATTTTCTGGCCAAGCGCGCCGCCGACCTGTCGGGCGGTGAGTCCCAGGTGGTTTCGCTGATCCGCACCCTGCAGCTCAACCCCGAAGTGCTGTTGCTCGACGAGCCCACCGCCGCCCTCGACCCCACGTCTTCCCGCGAAGTGGAAGCGCTGATCGACGCCTGGTTTGCCGTGGATCGCTCCCGCGCCTGTGTCTGGGTCTCCCACGACCTCGAACAGGCCCGGCGCATGAGCGACATCCATTTGCAGATGAGTGCCGGTGTATTGAGTGGAGTGGCCCAGCCATGAACTATCAGAACCTTACCGCGCTGGACATGGGCATCGCCGCCTCGCTGATCCTGATCAACGGCGCGCTCTCCCTGCTGTTGCGCCTGGGCCTGGAGCGTCAGTTGTTGTGGGCGGCTGTGCGCACCGTGGTGCAACTGCTGGCCATCGGTTATCTGCTGGGCTGGGTGTTCGAGTTTGCCTATTGGTACGTGGTGCTGCCGCTGATGTGCGCCATGACGCTGATTGCCGGTATCTCGGCGGCGGGGCGCGGGCGGCGCACGTATCGGGGGCAGCGCGTGGACAGCATCCTGTCGGTGTGGGGCAGTTCGTGGCTGGTGACGGCGGTGGGCTTGTTTGCGGTGATTCGCATCCATCCGTGGTACGAGCCGCAGTATGCGATCCCGATCCTTGGCATGATTCTGGGCAACACCCTGACTGGCGTGTCGCTGGGGATAGAGCGTATGACCCAGGAACTGACGTCGGGCCGCAACACCATCGAAATGATCCTGGCCCTTGGCGGCTCGCGCTGGGAAGCGGCCCAGGAAGCCATCCGCCAGGCGGTGCGCGCCGGTATGATCCCGACGCTGAACCAGATGACGGTGGTGGGCATCGTCAGCCTGCCCGGCATGATGACGGGGCAGGTACTGGCGGGGGAGAGTCCGGTGGACGCGGTGCGGTATCAGATCGTGATCATGTTTCTGATTGCCGCATCGTCGGCGTTGGGCACGGTGGGGGCGGTGCTGCTCACGTATCGGCGGTTGTTTTCGGTGAGCCATCGGTTTTTGCGTGATCGGCTGCAAGAACGTGCCTGATCGAGGTCTTGGCCTGGATCGCGTTGGACAGCGTGGTGATGACCACCGTGTTCAACCTGATCGTGGGTATTATTCGACGAGTGATTGTTTCACCAGATGAAATGCTGGATTGTAAATCCTGGTGATTCCAACGGCCGGGGCAGCGGCGGAACATGCGGGGCGTCGATACCTCACTCTTTTGGAGCCTTTCATGATCAAACTCTACGGTTTCCCGTTGTCCGGCCACTCACACCGAGTCGAGCTGATGTTGTCGCTGCTCGGCCTGCCTACGGAGTTTGTGCAGGTTGACCTCAAGCAAGGCGCTCACAAAGCCCCCGAGTTCATTGCCTCGATCAACCCGTTCGGCCAGGTGCCGGCCATCGATGACAACGGTGTTGTGCTGGCGGACTCCAATGCGATCCTGGTTTACCTGGCGAACACCTATGGCAACGGTCAATGGCTGCCGAGCGACCCGGTGGGGCAGGCTCGCGTGCAGCGCTGGCTCTCGGCCGCTGCCGGCCAGTTGCACGCCGGGCCTGCGTCTGCACGACTGGCCACGGTGTTTGGTGCCGAGGTCGACACCGCCGTCGCCATTGCCCGTTCCCATGCCTTGCTGAAACTGGTGGAGGCGCAATTGAGCCAGAGCCGTTTCCTGGTCGGCGAGCAACCCACTATTGCCGATGTGGCGTTCTACACCTACACCGCTCACGCGCCGGAAGGCAATGTTTCGCTGGCCGACTACCCTCAAGTGCGCGCCTGGCTCGCCAGCATCGAGGCGTTGCCGGGGTTCGTGGGCATGCCGCGTACGGCGGTGGGCTTGCAGTCGCAATAACTTTCTAGAGGCGTGTCGATGGACCGATTTCATGAGATGCAGGTGTTCCTGGCCGTGGCCGAGGAGGAGGGCTTCGCCGCTGCGGCGCGCCGCCTGAAAACCTCGCCGCCCAGTGTGACCCGGGCCATCGCCGCCATGGAGCAACGCATCGGCACCCAATTGCTGGCGCGTACCACACGCAGCTTGCACCTCACCGAAGCCGGCCAGCGTTACCTGGAAGATTGCCGGCGCATCCTGGCGGAGCTCGATGAAGCCGAGGAAGCTGCGGCGGGCAGTTATTCCATTCCTTGCGGCCATTTGACGGTGACCGCGCCGGTGCTGTTTGGCGAGCTGTATGTGGCACCGGTGCTGGGGGAGTACCTGGACCGGTTCCCGCTGGTGAATATCAACGCCTTGCTGGTCGATCGCGTGGTCAACATGACCGACGAAGGTGTGGATGTGGCGGTGCGTATCGGTCACTTGCATGAGCCGGGGCAGCAGGCGATCAAGGTCGGTGAAGTGCGCCGAGTGGTGTGTGCATCGCCGGCCTATCTCGAACAGCACGGGCGGCCTACGCATCCGTCGCAGTTGCGTGAAGCCAAGATCGCCACGTCGTCGTCCAGCCGGTTGGTGAGTGGCTGGGAGTTCGTCGACGGCGGCCAACCCTTGACCGTGTCCATCGAGCCACGTCTGGTGGTCACGGCGAACAATGCCGCGATCAACCTGGCGCGGTTGGGCTGGGGCATGACGCGTGTGCTGTCCTATCAAGTCGCAGCGGCGGTGGCGGCGGGTGAGTTGGAGATTGTCCTTGAAGCCTATGAGTCGGCGCCGTTGCCGATCCAGGTGGTGTTCCAGAAAAGCGGCCGGGTGCCGGCCAAGATCAACACCTTTGTCGACTTTCTCACCCACCGCCTGGGCCAGGACGCCGCGCTGAACCCGGCAATCAAGCGGCGCAGCTGATGGAGCGTTATCGCGATATGCAGTTGTTCGCCGCGCTGGCCGGGCAGCCTAGCCTGGCCTCGGCGGCGCGTGACGCGAAGGTCTCCGGCCCGACCCTGGTACGCGCGATTGCCCGCCTGGAGGCGCGTTTGCGCGTGCCGTTGCTGGCGCGCAGCACGCGTGGCGTGAGCCTCACCGACGCCGGCAGCGCCTACCTGGCGGACTGCGTGCGCCTGCTCGCCGCGGTGGACGCCGCCGAAGCCTCCGCCAAGGGGCTGCATGTGCAGGCCCAAGGCAATCTGCGGGTGTTTTTGCCGTTCCTGTTCAGCCGCTATGTGATGGCGCCGGTCTTGGCCGACTACTTGGACCGCTATCCCGAGGTGAACCTGGTCGTCAGCTACCACGACTATTACCCGAACCTGCACGAAGAAGGGCTCGACGTCGCCATCCTCGTCGGAGAACTGCCCGATTCGTCATTGATTGCCCGACCGCTGGGGCACGTGCGGCCTATCCTCTGCGCCAGCCCCGACTATCTTGCTGTTCACGGTGAGCCTCAACGCCCGGATGACCTCAAGCAGCATCGACTGATCGCCAGCACCGATCAGGTGCATTGGGATTTTCCGGGCTATCAACTCAAGGCCCGCGCCCGACTCGGCTGCGCCACGGTGCAGGGCGCGATCAATGCGGCGGTGCATGGCGCGGGGTTGATTCGCTGCTTGAGTTATCCGGTGCACGACCACCTGCAGACCGGGCAGCTGCGTAGGGTATTGCCGGACTTTGAGCCGCCGCCCCTGCCGGTGCAGGTGGTGTACCGCGAAGGCCGCAACGCACCGATGCGCGTGCGCAGTTTTGTCGATCACTGTGTGACGGCGTTGCGCGACTACCCGGCATTTCAGCTGGCGTAACAGTGGATTGCCTGGCGTGGTGATTCTCACGCCGGCTGACAGGGCGCAGCATCGACACATCCAACATGAGGTGCTCGCCATGAACCTGATCGAACAATCCCCCTGGCATGCCGGTGAACGGCACATACAAGCAGCGGTGGGCGTGGCCGACCGTATGGCCGTGGTCGGGCCCAAAGTGATCCGCGATCACCTGCCGGAACAGCACCGGGATTTCTACCCTTTATTGCCGTACCTGATACTGGGTGCGGTGGACGAGCAGGGCATCCCTTGGGCGACGATGATTGAAGGCGCGCCAGGCTTTGTCCACTCGCCGGATCCGCAGACCCTGCAGATCGACAGCCTGCCGTCCGCGACTGACCCGGCCCGCAACGCCTTGCGTAGGGGAGCAGCCGTCGGCCTGCTGGGCATCGACCTCAACACTCGGCGCCGCAATCGCATGAACGGCCGAATCGGTGCATTCGATCACGAAGGGTTTTCGGTCGACGTGGTGCATACCTTCGGCAACTGCCCCAAGTACATCCAACTGCGCCCGGTCGACGGCATCGCCCGCAGACCCGGAACGGTGGTCGAGCGCTTCAACGACCTGGACGATGCCGCGCAAACCCTGATCCGCAACGCCGACACGCTTTTCGTCGCCAGTTACGTCGAGGTCGATGGCCAACGTTCGGTGGACGTTTCTCATCGGGGCGGTAACTCAGGTTTTGTGCGGGTCGAGGGCAACGTGCTGACCATCCCCGACTTCGCCGGCAACCTGTTCTTTGCCACCCTGGGCAACCTGCAAGCCAACCCGGTGGCGGGTTTGTTGTTCATCGACTTTGAGTCGGGGGATGTACTGCAAGTGGCTGGACGGACCTCGTTGATTCTCGACGGCCCGGAAGTGGCGCTGTTCGAAGGCGCCCAGCGGCTGTGGACGGTGACAGTGGAACACGTGGTGCGCCGCCCAGCGGCGTTGGCGTTGCGGTGGCAGTTCGCGGAGTTTTCGCCGTTCAGTCTGGCGATGGGGAGTTGGTAGCCAGGCCCGGACCATAGGAGGCATTCGGGAACAACTGGTTGGTCATCTCGATGATCTTGCTTTGTGCATCGATAAACTTGCCCATTCGAGCGCCACCCGAAGTCGAGTCATACAGCGCCTTGCCCACCTGGCGGCCATTTTCAAACACCTGGATATCGGCATAGCTCATGTAAAGCGCCAGGTCCCAGCTCCATTGACCAATGTAGGTCGTCGACAGGGCGCAACTGGCCGGTGGGGTGCCGGGCCGCAGCTCACGAGTCTGGAACCCTTTGCTGCGCAACTGCGCGGTGTAGGTGGCATTGAACCCGGCACGCAAGCCTTCGGCGGGGATCATGCAGATCTCAGGCGCCTGGGCGCCGCTGAAGGCAACCGGCGTGACGGTTTGCTTGATGCTGCAGCCAGCCAGGGTTAAGGCGGCCAGTAAACAAGCGGGAGCTGTTATCAGGCGCATAGCGACGTCCATTTCTTCAGTAGTGGTTTGATGATAGCAGTGAAGGCCTGATGCCGAGCGCAGCATTTCAGACGCAGGGGGTCGTCTGTATGGGAGCTGGCTTGTCGGATCGCCGCACTGCTATCGGGGGCAAGCCCTTATGCCAGTCAGTTAAGACAAACACTGTAACTGTGGCGAGGGAGCTTGCTCCCGTAGGGTCGCGAAGCGGCCCCAGCTCTATGTTTGAACAGACTGGGACTGCTGCACAGTCAGCGGGAGCAAGCTTTCTCGCCACAGGGATTGCTTTTTATGATGGAGTTACGTGTTTGATCAGGCTACCGGGCATTCCCGGTTTAGCGCTTCATTGACCAACAACTGCGCAATCTCGACCATCTGCACCACCGCCAGCACCTTTTTCAGGCTTGGCCCATCAAGGTGTTCGGCACAGTCATAGGCGCAGACAGCCGCTGACTCAAGCATCTCGCTGGCATTGTTCAAGGCGGCTTCGGTACTGAGTCCGGGACGGACGGTGAAAATGACATCGGGAGGAAGTTGCGGATTGTCATCCGAGGTGGATGGCGGGGATTGGGGGTGACGTTTGTCAGGGTGAAACGCCTATGAATGAGCACCTCCATTTCGCTACCACACGAAGTAAGGAGGCGACTGTACACGGGGTGGTAGACCGGTCATAGAAACCCGGAAGGCCGAAGCCTCCCATGCACAGCCGCCACAAAGCAGCCCGCACAAAAAAACGCCCATGAGCGTTTTGGGGTCTATGAAAGAACTGGGCTACCACACCCATTCGCTGAATTTGCAGCGACCCGCGAAGGTTAGCGGCGAGGTTCATCGGACGCAACCCGAAAGTTATTCAGGAACGGTCCGATAAAAAGGGCCTTCTATACCATTCGTGCCCCCCGGTTAACATTCAATTGCGCCATGCCCGGTGGTGACCCGTGCTTTTTGAGGCAATACTCCCTCACGTTTCTGCCTTGAGGTTCCAACCATGAATGTACCGAGCCGTCTTGCGCTCCTGATTGCCGCTGCCGCTGTCCTCAGCGCTTGTGGCGAAGCCTCCAGACTGCCTTTCCAGGCGGGTGTCGGGCCTGCGCCGCAACTGCCCGAGCCCAGCCCTTCTTTGATCCCTACGCTCAAGGTCTCCAAGGCCGTGGGCTGGTCTGACGGTGTGCAACCCACCGCGCCTCAGGGCTTCACCGTCACGGCCCTGGCCGACAATCTCGACCACCCGCGGTGGGTCTACACCTTGCCTAACGGCGATGTGCTGGTCGCCGAAAGCAACCACCCGCCCATGCCCGAAGGTGCCACCGACGGCGGCACCGGCTTGATCGCCTGGGCACGCCGCACGGCAATGGGCGTGGTGATGGGCCGCATCGGCGCCGATGCACCCAGCGCGAATCGCATCACGTTGCTACGCGATGCCGATCACGATGGGCATGCGGAGGTACGCACCGAATTCCTGACTGGCCTGATGTCACCTTTCGGCATGGCGCTGGTGGGCAACGATTTGTACATCGCCAACGCCGACGCGGTGGTCAAGGTGCCCTACACCCCGGGCCAGACTCACATCGACGCAACTCCGGTGAAGGTCACCGACCTGCCGGCGGGCATCAACCATCACTGGACCAAAAACCTGCTGGCCAATCCCGAAGGCTCCCGGCTGTATGTGACGGTTGGATCTAACAGCAATGTCGGCGAAAACGGCCTAGACGCAGAGGAGGGTCGTGCGGCTATCTGGGAACTGGACCTGGCCAGCGGCGAGAAACGGTTATTCGCCAGCGGCTTGCGCAACCCCAACGGCCTCGCTTGGAAACCGGGTTCTACCCAGCTGTGGACGGTGGTTAACGAGCGCGATGAAATCGGCAGCGACCTGGTGCCCGACTACCTCACCTCGGTGCAGGACGGCGCGTTCTACGGCTGGCCGTGGAGCTATTACGGCAGCCACGTGGATGTACGCGTCCAACCGCCGCGCCCGGACAAGGTCGCCCAGGCCATCGCGCCGGACTACGCCCTGGGTACCCACGTCGCCCCCCTGGGCCTGACGTTCTCCTACGCACGCGGCATGCCGGCCGCTTTTGCCGATGGAGTGTTTGTCGGTGAGCACGGCTCCTGGAACCGCAATCCGCAAGCGGGCTACAAGGTGGTGTTTATCCCGTTCAAGGACGGCAAACCGTCGGGCGCACCGGTCGACTTCCTCACTGGGTTTCTCAATGCCGAAGGCGAAGCGCAAGGTCGGCCGGTGGGCGTGACCCTGGATGAGCAGGGCGCCTTGCTGGTGGCGGATGATGTGGGGAACAAGGTGTGGCGGGTGGCGCAGAGCAAACCCTGACCGTCGATATGTTGCGGGATGTTGAACTGCCAGATTGAACGATGCCTTTGGGTTAGCCTTGTTTGCCTACCGACAACAAGGAAGCGTCATGCAACGAAAGGTCATCAATCCCACGACGGTATTCAACTCCCTGCAATACGGCTTCAGCCAGGCGCTTGAGGTGCCACAGGGGCGACGTATCATGCTTTCCGGCCAGGTGGGCGTGGATGCTGACGAGCGCACGGTGGGCGGAGGCATTGCCGAGCAGGCCGCCAAGGCGCTGGACAATATCGACAAGGTGCTGGCCGAAGTCGGGGGGGACCTTTCCGATGTGATCATGCTGCGGCTGTACATCGCCGAGTCCGCTCGTGACCAGCAGGAGCCGATCGCGCAGGCGCTGCGCCAGCGCTTCCCACATAACCCGCCGCCGTCTTCGTGGATTATCGTCAGCGGGTTGTCGTTGCCGGAATGGTTGATCGAGATCGAGGCCGAGGCGGTCGTTCCATTCAGTACCGAATCATCACCGATTTGAGTTCGGTGTAATCCTCGATAAACGCACTGCCGAACTCCCGCCCAACCCCCGAAGACCTATTGCCCCCAAACGGCACCGCCGGATCGAGCAGCGTGTGCATGTTCACCCACAAGGTGCCGGCCTGGATGGCCGGCACCATGCGCAAGGCCTTGCCCAGGTCGTTGGTCCATAGGCTGGCGCTGAGGCCGTAGGGGCCGTTGTTCATCAGCGCGAGCAGTTCGTCTTCGCTGTCGTAGGGCAGGAAGGTGGCGATGGGGCCGAAGGTTTCTTCGTTGAGCAGGGTGTCGTTGATGCTGTTGGCGAGGATCACCGTGGGCTCGACGTAGCAGCCGGGGCGGTCAATGAGGGTGCCGCCATGGATGATCGTGTTGTTTTCGGCGCGGGCCTGGTTGAAGTAACCGAGCAATTTGAGTTGGTGCTGGTGGTGGGTGACGGGGCCGAATTCGGTGCGTTCATCCAGTGGCGAGCCGATGTTCAGGCGACTAAGGCGCTGGCTGAGTGTGTCCAGCACCGCGTCGATCTGCGAACGGTGCACGAAGAAGCGCTCGGCCGCCGCGCAAATTTGCCCTGAGTGCAAAAAGCCCGCTTCGATGATGCCGTTCACCGCCGTGTCCACGTCCACATCGCGCAGGAAACCGGCAGCATTCTTGCCCCCCAGCTCCAGGGTTGCACGGGTAAGGCCGGCGCCCATGGCGCTGCGGCCGACCGCAATGCCCGTAGGCACGGAACCGGTGAAGGACACTTTGTGGGTGCCAGGGTGTTCCACCAGGCCTTTGCCGACATGGCCGCCGCCCGTCAATACATTGAGCACACCCGGTGGCAACCCGGCTTCGACGGCCAGCTCGGCGATGCGCAGAACGGTCAGCGGCGTGAATTCGCTGGGCTTGATGATGATGCAGCAGCCGGTTACCAGCGCGGAGGCGAGTTTCCAGATGGCGATCATGGTGGAAAAATTCCACGGTACGATGCCCACCACCACGCCCACCGGTTCACGCAGGGTGAATGCGGTGTAGCGTTCGCCGTTGAACGAGGGCAGCGACGGAGTGAGGGTCTGGCCGCTGAGCTTGGTCGCCCAGCCCGCGTAGTAACGCAGGAAGTGCGCGGCCTGGTCGACCTCGAATGCGCGGGCAATCTGGATGATCTTGCCGGACTGGCAGGTCTCGATCTGCGCCAGTTCTTCGCGATTGCGCTCCAGCAGGTCGGCGAGCTTGAGCAGTACATTGCCGCGTGTCGCGGGTAAAGCCTGGGACCACACCTGGAAGCCGCGGTTGGCGGAATTCACCGCCGCGTCGATATCCGCCAGGTCCGCATCGGCCACCTGGGCGATCACGTCACCGGTGGCCGGGTTGGTCACGGCCAGTGTCTGACTGGAATGGCTGCGGATGTTGACGCCGTCGATGAACAGCCCATGGGGCCGACGCAAAAAGGCTTCGACTTGAGGCAGCAGCGGGATATCACTCATGGCGGGTTCCTGGCAGGTCACAAAGGAAAAACCGAGGGTAACCAAGCCACCGGGCCATGGCTTGACTCTGCCTGCCGTGCGAGATGTCTGTGGCTGCCAGCCCTATGAAAAGTACAATCTTGCCTGTGGAACGTGCATTTTCCAGCCGTGCCACCCCACCGATACTGGCCCTGCATCAGGCGCCGTTCCTCAACCCGGAGCGCGCGCCCGACTTCCAATAATAAGCAGGGCCGTCCATGAAAAAGCCAAACCCGCTCCTTGAAGACCTCAAGCCACTCCTGCCCATCATCGCCGCGAATGCCACACAGGCTGAACAGCAGCGTCAGGTGCCGGATAAAAACATCGCCTTGCTCAAAAGCATTGGCCTGCACCGCGCTTTTCAACCCAAGGCCTTTGGTGGCCTGGAACTCTCGCTGCCGGAGTTTGCCGATTGCATCGCCTTGCTTGCCGGCAGTTGCGCGAGCACCGCCTGGGCCATGAGTTTGCTGTGCACCCACAGCCACCAACTGGCGTTGTTTTCGGCCCAGTTGCAGCAGGAGATCTGGGGCGAAAACCCGCACGCCACCGCCAGCAGCAGTATTGCGCCATTCGGTCGTGTGGTGGAGGGCGAAGGCGGCGTGCACTTCAGCGGTGAAATGGGCTGGAGCAGCGGTTGTGACCATGGCGAGTGGGCGATTGTCGGCTGCCGTCGACAGAACGCCGAAGGCGGCCAGGATTACTGCTTCGCCGTGCTGCCGCGCAGTGACTACCAGATTCGTGACGATTGGTACGCCGCCGGCATGAAAGGCAGCGGCACCAAGACCCTGGTCATCGACAACGTCTGGGTGCCCGAACACCGGATCCAGAAAGCCAAAGACATGATGGAAGGCAAGTCCGCAGGTTTCGGCCTGTATCCCGACAGCCAGATTTTCTACGCGCCGTACCGGCCATATTTCGCCAGCGGGTTTTCCACCGTCAGCCTCGGCGTGGCCGAGCGCATGCTGGAGGTGTTCCGCGAAAAAACCAAAAACCGCGTGCGCGCCTATACCGGTGCCGCCGTTGGCGCCGCCACTCCCGCCTTGATGCGCCTGGCCGAGTCCACCCACCAGGTGGCGGCCGCCCGCGCATTCCTTGAAAAGACCTGGCAAGACCACGCCGAACACAGCGCCGCGCACCGTTACCCGAGCCGCGAAACCCTGGCGTTCTGGCGCACTAACCAGGCCTACGCGACAAAAATGTGCATCGAAGCCGTGGACCGTCTGTTCGCCGCTGCCGGCGGCAACGCCTGGTTCGAACATAACGAGATGCAGCGCCTGTTTCGCGATTCCCATATGACCGGCGCCCATGCCTATACCGACTACGACGTCTGTGCGCAGATCCTTGGCCGCGAGCTGATGGGCCTGGAGCCGGACCCGAGCATGGTGTGACGCGTTCTTCCCCCCACAACAATCAGGGCGCCCGTTCGACGGCGCCCGGGAGTCTTGCATGTCTGACAGCAGCCTTTTCGACCCACGGGCCTTTCGCCGTGCCCTGGGCAACTTTGCCACCGGCGTGACCGTGGTCACCGCCGCCACCGCATCCGGGCGCAAGGTGGGTGTGACCGCCAACAGTTTCAACTCGGTATCTCTCGACCCACCGCTGGTGCTGTGGAGCATCGACAAACGCTCCAACAGCCATGAGGTGTTCGAGGAGGCCAGCCATTTTGCGGTGAACGTGCTGGCGGCCGACCAGGTGCACTTGTCGAATAACTTTGCGCGCCCCCGTGAAGACCGCTTTGCCTTGATCGAATACGAACCGGGGGAGGGTGGCTCGCCGGTATTCGCCGATTGCTCGGCACGGTTCCACTGCGAGAAGTACCAGCAGGTGGACGGCGGCGATCACTGGATCATGATCGGCAAGGTGGTCGCCTTTGATGACTTCGGGCGTGCGCCGCTGTTGTATCACCAGGGCGCTTATGCCGAGGTCCAGGCGCTGCGTCCCTGCGCGCCCGAGACGGTTCAGAACGGCACGGCAACCACCAACTGACTGTAGACGTTGATGCCGTTGCCCCCGACCTGATTGCCACCGGTCTCTGCAGCCTTGTTGGGTTTGTAGAGACCCAGCAGCGGCGTAATGATCAGGTGATCGTTCACCGCCCACTCGGCGTACAGGTCCAGCTCACGGCCATCCAGGTTGAGTTGGCCACGGGTGCTGACGGTGGTGTAGTCGAAAAACAGCGCGCCGAGGGTGACGTTCTCCAGCGGCTTGACCTTGAGCGCCACGTGTTGCACTGAGGTGTTGGTGTTGTAGGGGCCGGAGTAGTTGCCGGCGACTTCACCCTGCACCCAGGTGCCGTAGCCCCGGCTGAAACCGGAGAACATGGCGTCCCAGTTCTTTGAATAGCGCGCGTAGCGGTAGGTCAGGTCCGGCGACCAGGGCAGGTCGGCGAAGGTGTAGCCGGCTTCGGCGTAGCCCGCATTTTGCTGGCTGTCGCGGCGGTCCTGGCGGGCCAGTTCGAAGGCGAAATGCGCGTTGTCGATACCCGCATTGCCCGCGCCACGCAGGCTATAGAGGTTCATGCCCTTGCGTTGGCGCTGTACGTCGCTGGCGAAGCGTTCATCCACGTCGATTCCGTGAATGTAGGTGAGCCCGAGCGTGCCCGGTGCCGCGCTGTATTCCAGGGTGCCGGCGGCCATTTCAGTCATGGCCTGGGCAGGGTTGTCGGACTTGAGCCACATCAGGCTGCCATGTACGCCGTCTTTGCCGCCCAGGCGGATCACGGCGGTCTTGTCGAAAGCATGGCGAGCGGCAATGTAGTAGGCGCCGCCACGGTTGAAGTCCCCATCGCCCACGCCCTTGCCGAGGTTGGGACCGTCATCATTGATGAGAAAGCCGTCGCCCAACAGGATGATTTGCCGGCCGAACGATAGGTCTAGACCGTCCTTGCCCAGGGCCGGGAACAGGTCGCCGGAGCGCCAGCCGGCGAAGGCTTCGTCAAACTTGGTGGTGCGCTCCTTGCCCGTGGTGACCCCCGACGCATCGCCATCGCCCCAGGTGCCGGAGCTCACCAGGTTGACCGTGCCATACACGCCGCCAAAGGCGCCCAGGCTCTGGTCCACGCTCAGGCCGTACTTGATAAACGCCTCGCGCCAGGTGGAACCGCCGCTGCGCCCATCGTAGTTCTTCGGGCTGTTGAACATGCCGTACACGGCGAGGAAATTGCCGGTGACCTGAGTGTCGGCATCGGCATACAACTCAATGGCCTGGGCCTGGCCCACCAGCAGCGCAATGCCCAGGCCGACCGCCTGGCGCAGGCGGCGATTTTTCAGTGTGTACTCCATTGTTATTGTCCCCATCTTGGTTAAGAGTGAGGGCGCATTAGGGCGAGCGTTGGAGGCCTGAGTCTTTTCTCTGCGTGCCAGGGAATTGACCCAGGCCGCCACGCCATACGTTGTGGCAGGGAGCAACAAAACCGGCGGCAGACAGGGGCAAGACGATCAACTCGAGTGGGGCGCAGAGTGCTGACACATTAAAAAAACCGCTTTCGAGGACCCCAACATGTCGATCAACGACCGACTCACCGCGCACCTCAACCGGGGCACGGTAGGTTTCCCCACCGCTTTGGCCAGCACCATTGGCCTGATCATGGCGAGTCCGGTGATTCTCACCGCCACCATGGGCTTCGGCATCGGCGGCAGCGCGTTTGCCCTGGCGATGCTGATTGCCGTAGTGATGATGCTGGCCCAGGCCACCACCTTCGCCGAGGCCGCTTCGATCCTGCCCACCACCGGCTCGGTGTACGACTACATCAACTGCGGCATGGGTCGTTTTTTCGCGATCACCGGCACCTTGTCGGCGTACTTGATCGTGCATGTGTTCGCGGGCACCGCTGAAACTATCCTGTCCGGCGTCATGGCCCTGGTGAACTTCGAACATCTCAACACCTTGGCAGAGTCGGCCGGCGGTTCATGGTTGCTGGGCGTCGGCTTCGTGATCGTCTTTGGTGTGCTGAACGCGTTTGGGGTCAGCGCGTTTGGCCGTGCGGAAATCATCCTCACCTTTGGCATGTGGACGACCCTGATGGTGTTCGGCGTGCTGGGGCTGATCGCCACGCCCGCCGTGCAGTTGGACGGCTGGTTCGGTGAGTCGCTGGTGGGCACCGACCTGATCACCGTGCTGTCATTGGTGGGCATGGCGATGTTCATGTTTGTCGGCTGCGAATTCGTCACGCCGCTGGCGCCGGACCTGCGCCAATCGGCCAAGGTGATGCCACGCGCCATGATGCTGGGCCTGATGGGCGTGGCCACGTGCATGTTCATCTATGGCGCCGCAATGAAACGCCAGGTGGAAAACGTGGTACTCGATGCCGCCTCCGGCGTGCACCTGCTGGACACGCCCATGGCGATCCCCAAGTTCGCCGAGCAGGTGATGGGCCAAATTGGCCCCCTGTGGTTGGGCATCGGCTTTCTGTTCGCCGGCGCGGCCACTATCAACACCTTGATGGCCGGTGTGCCACGGATTCTGTATGGCATGGCGGTGGATGGAGCGTTGCCCAAGGTTTTCACTTACCTGCACCCACGTTTCAAGACGCCGCTGCTGTGCATCCTGGTGGCGATGCTGATTCCCTGCCTGCACGCGCTGTACCTGGGCGGCAACACCGACAACATCATGCACTTGGTGCTGGCGGCGGTGTGTGCGTGGAGCTTTGCCTACCTGCTGGTGACGATCTCGGTGGTCAGCCTGCGTATCCGTCGGCCGGATTTGCCGCGGGCGTATCGTTCACCGTGGTTCCCGCTGCCGCAGATCGTATCGAGCATCGGCATCCTGCTGGGCATGTGGTTTATCACGCCTCCGGGCATGAACCCGGCGGACATCTATGTGCCGTTTGGCGTGATGCTGGGCGGTACGGCGGCGTACGCGCTGTTCTGGACCCTGGTGGTGCAGAAGGTCAACCCCTTCAAGCCGGCTTCCGTGGAGGAAGTGTTGGCAAAGGAATTCAGTCATCAACCGGAGCAGGCCGATGAGGGTCATGGCGACTTTGCGGCAAAGACTGTTTGAACTGTTTCGCACCGGTCGTGCCCCGGCGGGGTATCGGCCAGGGGTGACCCTGGCGCACCTGCGGCGCAACCTCGGGCTGGCGACGCTGGACGTGGAGGGGGTGGCGTTCGAGATTGTCGAACGCACCGAGTCGCAGTTGTTGATGCACCTGGTGCTGACTGAATTCGTCCTGCAGGTACCCGCTGCGACAGCGGGCACGGCGAGCTTCGAGGTGCACCATGGCGGCGCGATCCGCCGCACGGGCCTCCGTGTGAGGTGCCGTTCCGGCGACCAGGCGCTGGGTCGCGAGTTGCAGGTGCGATTGCTGGCCGACACAGCGCTGTTCCAGGCGCTGATGCCGCTGGATTTCAAACGCCTGCGCATCCAACTGCAAGACCAGCACTGGTGCGTGCGCCTGGAGCATATGGGCGGCAGCGAGGTGGTCAATCGCCTGCCGGCGTTTCGGCGTTACATCGCGCTGAGCCCGGTGCAACGCACCCACCTCCTGGCATCCCTGACAGGCCTGCAGCGGGTACTGTCACACCTCTAAAAAACGACCCACGCTGCGAAGCGCTACTCATCGTGGGTGCGCGGACCCGCAGGAGCCGGCGCCTATCCTTCCCATTGGCATCAATAGTGCTACTCCAGCAGCACACCAGATGTTGTTGCGTGCATATAGATAACATGTTAACTATTGCACCAGAACAACAAAAAGAAGCCATTGCGGAGACACCCCATGAGCATCCCACAGCATGCACACGACGGGCTGGACACCTGGAACCGCGAGCTACGCGCCGCGTGCGGGTATTTCGACACAGAACTGGCCTTCAACCGCTCGTTGTTCATCGGCGAGATCAGAGACCTGCCGCGCGGCCTGGCCCTCTTGCGCACCAATGCCGGGCTGATCAAACGCCCGGCGCACCACGCCGACCATGACAACGACCAGGACTGTTTCCTGATCAGCCAGCGCAGCGGCTACTCGCAGATCGTGCAGAACGGCCAGGCCCTGCAACTGGCCCCCGGCGAGATGCTGCTGATGGACTCGGTGGGCTCCATCGAAATCACCCCCTTCGGCCTGATCGAACACGCCTCGCTGTCATTGTCGCGCCCGCAGGTGTGCAAGCACCTGGGCGGCGACGCACGGGCCTTCGGCAAGATCTCCTCGACCAAAGCCTGTGGGCGCATGCTGCATGTGCTGATGGACCAATTGTGCAAGGACGACACCGAAGACGGCGCGGGTGAAGTGGAGGCGCTGCAAAGCGCTTTTGTATCGCTGTTGGGCTCGGCCCTGGAGCAGGGCGACGAGTGTCGCGAAGGCTTGGCACTGCTGCAGGGCAACAACCTGCGCAGTTATGTGCAGAAGGTTATTGATGAGTCCCTGAGCCAGCCTGGCCTCAGCCCGATCGGCCTGGCCAACCGCCTGAACATTTCGGTACGCCACTTGTACCGTCTGTTCGAAGAGCAGGACGACAGCGTTTGCCGCTACATTCAGCGCGCGCGGCTCAAACGCAGTGCGGATGACTTGACCAACCCGTTCCTGCGCAGTGAGTCGATCACCTCGATAGCCTACAAGTGGGGTTTTACCGATTCGGCGCATTTTAGCCGGTCGTTCAAGAAGCAGTTCGAGGTGTCGCCCAAGGATTTCCGTTCGAGCCGCATGCAGGCGGTGGGGGCGTAGGAAGGTCAGACTTCTGGCAGGGTGGACCCGCCGTCCACCACCAGGGTCTGCCCGGTGATGTAGCCGGCGAGGTCGGAGGCAAGAAACAGCATGGCGCCGGCAATATCCGCCGCTGTTCCCAAACGCCCCAGTGGCACGCGACTGGCGATGGTGTCGTTCAGCGCGGTATCGCCCAGGTTGGCCATCGCCGGCGTGGCGATCATGCCCGGTTCCACGCCATTGACCCGCACATTCAGCGGCGCCAGTTCCAGCGCTGCATTGCGGATAAAACCGTTGACGCCGGCCTTGGACGCCGCGTAGTGGCTGAGGCCCGGATAACCGACACGGTTGCCGGTCACCGAAGAGGTCACCAGCACGCAGCCCCGGCCTTGTGCGCGGAACGCCGGCAATGCGGCCTGGGTCAGCCAGAACAACGCCGACAGGTTAACCGCCAGGGTGCGCTGCAGGAGGTCCGGGGTGATGTCTTCAAAAGCCGTCAAAGGAAAATACCCGGCGTTGTGCACCAGAATATCCAGCTGCGGCAGCCCTTGAACGCACTCAAACACAGCCTGGGATTCGGCCAGGTCGACGCCCACCGCTTCAACTCGGCAACCCTGCGCGGATAACTCAGTCGCCACCGCCTGAGCCTGTTCCCGCTGCCGATCGGCGATTACCACCCGTGCGCCACGTTGGACAAACGCCTTGACGATGCCTCGGCCAATGCCCTGGGCGCCGCCCGTGACCAGCACCACTTGCCCGCTGAAATCCAGGTCATTCATGGGCATTCTCCAAGTGAGCGAAAGCCAGCGTGGGCACATCGACAATGCTGGAACCGCCATCGGCCACCACCGTCGCCCCGGTAATGATGGACGCATCACTGGAAGCCAGGAAGCGACACACCTTGGCGATCTCGTCGGCACTGGCGGCCCGTCGCAGCGGCACGTCGGCGCAGACCCGGTCATAGGCTTGCTGCAACGTGTCGCCAAAGGCCTCCATCAGCGGCTGCATCTCCGCATCGGCCATAGGTGTGCGCACCCAGCCGGGGCAGACCGCGTTCACCCTTACGCCGTGCGGCCCATAGTCGCGCGCCAGCGAGCGATTGAGCCCGAGCAACGCGTGTTTGGCCGTGGTGTAGCCGCACACCTCAGGCCCCGCCGCCAATGCGGCGATGGAGCCGATCAACACGATATTCCCCGCACTTTCCTGCAACAACGGCAAGCAGGCGCGGGCGCTGTAGAACGCGCTGTCCAGATTGCTGCGCAGGGCGCTTTCCCAGGTGCTCGGGCTGGTCTGGGTGGCGCTGCCCAGGCCATGCCCGCCAGCACAGGCGAGCAGCACATCGAGGCGCCCGTGTTGCTCGCGGATCTGGTGGATAAACCCGTCCCAGGTCTGCGGGCAGGCGGCATCACCCACCAGGATCAGGCCGCCCGTGTCCTGCGCAACCTGTTCCAACGGCGCTCTGCGCCGACCGATCAGCACCAGGCGTGCACCTTCCTGCGCATACAGCCGGGCACACGCTGCGCCGATGCCTGTGCCGGCGCCGGTGATCACCACCGTGCGCGGCTCAGTCATCGGGATACTCCGTGCGGTTGAGCACCTGGCAATACGAGCTGATGGGGAAGTTCGACAGCGCATCGAAGGACGCACCCGCATAGCCGAAGATCTTGCCGTCGCTGCGGTGTTGTTGCAGGTCGATCAGCACCAGGCCGAGGGTCGGCACGATCTTCTCCTGCCATACGAACAGATACAGCTGCTCGGCGATCTTGTAGGAGTGGCAGCGGTCGGTGTCGCACAGGCCTTGTTCTACACCTTTGAGGCATTGCCAGGCGTAGAAGCGCTCGTTGAGGTAGATGTGTTCGTAGACTTCGCTGGGGCTGTAGCGGTAGTGGTTGCGCAGGCCCACCAGTTCATCGGTGGGCGCATGCAGGCAGTGGCCGGCCTGCCACGGGCGGTCGAGGCTGCCATGGAGGAAGTCGACTTCGACCGAGGTCAGCGGTTTCCCGGCGAGGGCGCGGTGATAGAGGCCTTCGTGAGTCTCGGCGTGGTCCGGCAGGCGCCCGATCACCGCCGTGAATGAGGTGTTCGGTGCGTCCAGCACCAGGCTGATCGACCAACTGTGCCCGGCCTCATGCTTGATGAAGTCCACCAGATACAGCCCTGGACGGATCGAGGTGGCGCGGTACGGCGCACTGCCGCTGGAGTGCCCGTCAGCGGCGTGCCAGGCCAGGCGGTCCTGCTCGAAACGGTGCTCGATCTGCCAGCCGTTGGCGAAATGCAGGGTGAAGGTTTGGCCCGCCAAGTCGGCGAGGTTGGGCAGGATGAAAGCGTCCGGGGCGAAACCGTCGGCCAGCGCACCGACGGTGATCCAGTCAGAAGAGCTCGTCATGGCAATGTCTCCTTTATACGACGGCGAAGTAGTGTTTAACGAAGCTTTCGGTGAGCACTTCCCACAACACTGGCGTGCCCTTGGTCACGAACCAGCTGTCACCGGCTTTGTAGTGCGTGGATTGGCCGGTGGACTCGTCGGTGAGCCGCACTTCGCCGGTCACCACCGTGGCGTGTTCGGCGAAGGGGTAGACCATGCGGAATTTGCCCTGGGTGGTGCCAAAATAGGCGCTGCTGACCGGGTCGGTGGGCGCGCCGAAGGTCATCTTGCCGAAGGCACGCACTTCGCCTTCGAGAATCTGCGAGCCGAGGTCGGCCACAGTGCCCCAGGCGTCGAGTTCCGACAGCGGGATGTTGTGCTTGAGGGTCGTGAGAGTCATGGCGTTGCTCCTGATGAGGAAAAAATGTAGGAGCGAGCGTGCTCGCGAAAAACGCAATGGCACCGCGATCAATCGGAATGCCCGCGTTATCGTTAACGATTTTCGCGGGCAAGCCCGCTCCTACAGGGGGGTGGTTTAGCGGCGCCCGTTCCAATAACCGGACAGTTGGTGCCAGGATTTGCCCGCCGTCAGCAGCAAGGGGCGGATCGCGTCCTTGCCGATGATGGTCGGGCGATGAATCGAGCTGACTAGGTCATAGCGCACCGAGCCTTCGCTCATGCCTTCGGCCAGGACCTTGCAGATGATGTGGCTGGGCGTCACGCCGAAGCCGGAGTAGCCCTGCACGAAAAACGCGTTGCTGCGCCCCGGCAAGGTGCCGACCTGCGGGAACAGGTTGGGGCTGCACGCCATGGGGCCGCCCCAGGCCAGGTCGATCTTCACGTCCTTGAGGTAGGGGAAGATCTTCAGCATGAGGGTGCGGTTCCAGGCCTTGAGGTCGCCGGGAATATGCTCCACCAGCGGCGTGGCGGCGCCGAACAGCAGGCGGTTCTCGTGGGTGACGCGGTAGTAATCGATCACCGGGCGAATGTCGCTGTAGGCCCCGCGAATCGGGCTGATGCGCTGGATCAGTTCCTCGGACAACGGCTCGGTCATCATCTGGAACGCGTAGGTGTTGATGGTCGAGCGGTGCAGCTCCGGCTCCAGCTTGTTGAGGAAACTGTCGCAGGCCCACAGCAGCTTGCTCGCGCGCACCGAGCCGCGGCCGGTACGCACGGTGATGCGTTCGCCATAACTGACTTCCAGCGCCGGGCTGTTCTCGAAAATCCGCACGCCATGGCTGGCCAGTGCGGTGGCTTCGCCCAACAGCAGGTTCAGCGAGTGCACATGCCCGCCGCCCATGTGCAGCAGGGCGCTGCTGTAGGCCTTGGAACCGATGATCTGCTGCACGTCCGAGCCGCCGAGAAAGCGGATCTCGTGCTGGCTGTTGACCGACTTGAAGTCCTTTTCCCAGGCGCGCAGGGTTTTTTCCTGGCGGGCGTTGAAACCCATGTAGCCGTAGCCGTGGCAGAAGTCAGCGTCGATGTTGTACTTGGCGATGCGGTTCTTGATGATGTCGGCGCCCAGGTCGCTGATCTCGAACACTTTGCGCAGACCGTCTTCGCCCACGTCCTTCTTGATCTTTTCCAGATCGTGGCCGATACCCGCCATGATCTGCCCGCCATTGCGGCCGGTGCCGCCGAAACCGAGGTAGCGCGCTTCGAGCACCACGATATTGGTGATGCCTTTTTCCGCCAGTTCCAGGGCCGTGTTGATGCCGGAGAAACCGCCGCCGATCACCACGACGTCGGCGTCGATGTCCTGTTCCAGGGTCGGGAAGCTGAGGTTGTATTTCTTGGTGGCGGTGTAATACGTCGGGGTTTCGATGTTGATCATGGCGCAGCCTGAAAAGGTGAAGGAAGGCTCTAAAGCGGATGCCTCCATTAGGGGCCCTGGCGGGATGGAAGTCTTGATCCTGCGTGCCCAGGCTTTTGATTCTGCGCGCCATGGGCGGTGCGATAGACAAGTTATAGCGCGCTCGCTGGCAGGGAATGCTAGAGTTTCGTTAAATTATTAACTAAATACGTCGTGACCCTGATTCCTATGCTCAAACCTCGCCAGTCCCTGACCCTGACCCTGCTGCAAGCCCGCGAAGCCGCGATGAGTTTCTTCCGCCCGTCCTTGAACGAACACGGCCTGACGGAACAGCAATGGCGGATCATCCGCATCCTTGAACAGTACGGTGAGCTGGAGATCTACCAGCTGGCGGAACTGGCCTGCATCCTCAAGCCGAGCATGACCGGCGTATTGGTGCGCATGGAAACCGCCGGTATGGTGCACCGGCGCAAAGCCGAGCAAGACCAGCGCCGGGTACTGGTGACCCTGGCCGACAAGGGCAAGGCCAGTTTCGAGTCCATGAGCCAGTGCATGGAGGCCAACTACCAGCGTTTGCAGGATCAGTTGGGCGAAGAGAAGTTGCAGACCCTGTTGGGTCTGCTGGATGACTTGAAGAACATCAACATCAAGCGTTGAGTCAGCACCGCACAACCCCCTGTAGGAGCCGGCTTGCCGGCGATAGCGTCTTCAAGATCGCCATCGCCGGCAAGCCGGCTCCTACAGGGGGTTAGTACACGCTACCGGCGTGGGTTGGCGTGGGAACGCCTTTGAACTTGCCGGCCAGCGCCTGCAACCCGCGCATCAACACCGTGGTGTCCACGCCGACCGCCACAAACGTCGCGCCCAATTCGATATAGCGCCGCGCCAGGTTTTCATCGGCACTCAGAATCCCTGCCGCCTTGCCCGACTGCACGATGCGCCCGATGGCGTCTTCAATCGCTACCTGCACCTCGGGATGCCCAGGATTGCCGCGATGCCCCATCGACGCGCTCAAATCCGCCGGGCCGATAAACACACCGTCCACGCCCTCGACGGCGGCAATCTCATCCAGGTTCGCCAGGCCCTCAAGGTTTTCGATTTGCACCAGCAGGCACATCTGATCATCCGCCTGGTCGAGGTAGCCCTGGATACTGTTCCAGCGCGACGCCCGCGCCAGCGCGCTGCCCACTCCACGAATCCCCTCGGGCGGATAGCGCATGGCTCGCACGAGCTCGCGGGCCTGGGCGGCGCTTTCGACCATGGGCACCAGCAGTGTCTGGGCGCCGATGTCCAGCAGTTGCTTGATCAGCGCGCTGTCGCCGATCACCGGGCGAATCAGCGCCTGGCTGGGGTAGGGCGCCACGGCCTGTAGCTGGGCGAGCATGCCTTGCAGGTGATTGGGCGCGTGTTCGCCGTCGATCAGCAACCAGTCGAAACCAGCGTTGGCAGCCAGCTCCGCGCAATAGGCATCGGCCAGGCCCAGCCACAGGCCGATCTGTACCTCGCCGTTGCGCAGGCGTTGTTTGAAGCGGTTGACGGGCATGTCCATGACAATCCTCCAGGGTTCAGACGAAGCGGCAGGCGATCGAGCCGAGCAGGTCGTAGTCGACGTGGAATGTATCGCCAGGGCGGGCGGCGACCGGGCGCGTAAACGAACCACCGAGGATGATTTGCCCTGGTAGCAGGGTTACGTCATGGGGCGCCAGTTTGTTCGCCAGCCAGGCCACGCCCTTGGCCGGATGGTTGAGCACGGCAGCCGAAACGCCGGACTCTTCGATCACACCATTGCGGTACAGCACAGCCGGCACTTTGCGCAAGTCGATCTCGGTTGGCCGCACCGCGCGACCGCCCAGCACCACACCGGCATTCGCGGCATTGTCGGAGATGGTGTCGAATACCTTGCGTGTTGCGTTGGTCTGCGGGTCGACCTGCTGGATGCGTGCGTCGATGATTTCCAGCGCCGGGATCACCCATTCGGTGGCGTCGAGCACATCGAACACCGTGCAGTTCGGGCCCTTGAGGGGTTTGCCGAGGATAAACGCCAGCTCGACTTCCACGCGCGGCACGATGAAGCGTTCGAAGGGAATGTCGCTGCCTTCGTCGAAGAACATGTCATCGAGCAACGCGCCGTAGTCCGGTTCGGTGATGTTCGACGACACCTGCATGGCCCGCGAGGTGAGGCCGATCTTGTGGCCCTTGAGCGTGCGCCCGTCCTTGATCTTCTGCGCGACCCAGGCGCGCTGGATCGCGTAGGCGTCTTCGATCGTGATGCCTGGATAGTCGAGGGAAAACTGGCGTACTTGTTCGCGGCTGCGTTCGGCGCGGTCCAGGTTGGCAGCGGCCGCAAGAATTTGCTGGGAGTCGAGCATGGCAAGGGTCCTTAACGGGGATTTACGATGGCAGCGTGGGTGCGCAGCACCAGCAGGCCGCCGAGGGCGATAAATACAGCGAGTACGTACAGGGCCAAGCTGGCGCTCTGGGTGGCGTCACGCATCCAGCCGATCAGGTAGGGCGCGAGGAACGCGGCGATGCTGCCGAACGAGCTGATCATGGCGATACCCGCTGCCTGGGTGGTGTTGGAGAGAAACGCCGGCGGCAGTTGCCAGAACATCGGCAATGCGGCGCTGGCGCCCATGCCGGCGACGATCAGCCCACCCATCACCAGCAGCGGATTACCCGGCGCCAGGCCCGCCACGGCGATACCGACGGCAGCCATCAGCAGCGGCACGCACAGGTGCCAGCGACGTTCGCGGTGGCGGTCGGAAGAACGCCCGCAGCCGATCATGAAAAAGCATCCGGCCAGGTACGGTAAGGCGCTGAGCAGGCCGACCTGGCTGTCGCGGCCGATACCAGCGCCGTGGATCAGCGTGGGCATCCAGAACGCCAGGGTGTTCACTGCCAGCATCACCGCGAAATACACCGCCACCAGCAGCCAGACCTGCGGGTCACGCAGGATGCCGCCGAACGAGGTGATGGTCTTGCGCTGTTCCTCACTGCGCAGTTGGGTCTGCAACTGGCGCTTTTGCTCGGCCGTCAGCCAGTGCACCGAGTCGAAGCCGTCCGGCAACCACTTGAGCACCACCAGCCCGAGCAGCACCACCGGCAGACCTTCGATCAGGAACATCCACTGCCAGCCGCGCAGGCTGCCCACATCATGGAAATGTTCGAGGATCGCTCCCGACAACGGCCCGCCCAGCACGCCCGCCATGGGCACGGCAATGGCAAACAACGCGGTGACCTGGGCACGACGGCGTGCCGGGTACCAGCGGTTGAGAAACACCAGGATCCCCGGGAAAAATCCGGCCTCAGCCATCCCCAGCAGAAAGCGCAGCACATAGAAACCACGGGCGCTCTCCACCCACAGCATGCCGGTGGACAGCAGCCCCCATACCACCATCAGGCTGGCGATCCAGCGCCGTGGGCCGACGCGGTCCAGCGCCATGTTGCTGGGCACGCCAAACAACGCATAGGCGATAAAGAACAACCCGGCGCCGAAGCCGTACACCGTGTCGCTGAAATGCAGGTCGCTGCTCATCTGCATCTTGGCGAAGCCGATGTTGATGCGGTCCAGGTGGGCGAACAGGTAACACACCAGCAACAGCGGCATCAGGCGCCAGGTCACTGAACGATGGGTGCGGTCGTGCTCGGCCAGCACGCGGCTGGCAGTCGATTGGGCTGTGCTCATGATGTTGTACTTTTTGTCTGAGAGGCCGTGGGAGGAGGCCCGTGGGCGCTGGCTTGCCAGCGCCTACGGGGTTGCGTGATCGGTGGAGACCGTCGGGTTGTTCAGGAACGCATGCACATTGTTCTGCTTGAAATTGAGCTGCGCGTGCAGCTCGACCATTTCGAACGACAGCGCCAACAGGCGTTGCGCCTGCAGCTCGGCGAAGTGCGTGGTGATCACCGCAAACACGGTCTCGGCCACTGCTTGGCGCGTGCTCAGGTCGCGACCGTGGCCGACCTTGAGGGTCATGTGTACGAAGGCGTAATCGTGCTTGCCGTCGGCCATGCGCCAGGTGTCCAGGCGCACGCCGCGGCTGCGGATACCGCCCAAGGGAAACACGCCACTGTCTCCCAGCACGCGGTGGACCTTTTCAAAAAGGCCGGGCAGGTCGGCCTGTCGTTCGATGTTGTCGGTGTACTCGGCGATGAAGTGCGGCATGGGTTTCTCCCAGGTTTACAACGGGAAAATCGCGTTGATCTGGCCGGTGCCCGAACTGCCGAACGGCGGCGTGATGATCTCTGCGGGCTTGGCATAATCCGGTCCGCCGAGCAGCCCCAGGAGCATGGCGGTGTCATGCATCTTGCCTTCGCCGAAGCAGTGCTCGGCGTAATCCGGCAGCATCGCGCAGAACGCCTTGAAGCGGCCTTGCTTCCACATCTCCACCACATGCAGGTCCATCTGCTTGTCGAACTCGCGGGTCCAGTTGTGGATGTTTGCTTCGGCCTGGCGGTCATCCGAGAAGCGGTGCGACAGGGAACCGGACGCCAACACCAGCACCTTGCGGTCGCTCTTTTCGATGGCCCGGCGCACGGCGGCGCCAAAGGCAAAGCTGTCTTCCAGGCGATGCCAGGCGCACCACGCGGCGATGGAAATGACCTTGAATTTCTCGTCCTCCGGCACGCCCATGTGCATGTAGCGCATGGGCACCAGCGTGCCGTATTCCAGCTCCAGGCTCGGAATGTTATGGGCCATGCTGCGCACGCCGGCCCCGTTGGCCTCGGCGGCGATCAGTGCACCCAGCTCGGGGCAACCGGGGTAGGCGTAGTCCATGTTCTTGATGAAGTGCGGCAGCTCGTTACTGGTGTAGGTGCCCTGGAACTGCTCGCCGCAGTTGACGTGATAACCGCTGTTGACCAGCCAGTGCACGTCGAACACCACTGCCGTGTCGGCGCCCAACTCACGGGCGCGGCGGCCGATTTCCTTGTGGCCGGCAATCGCCGCTTCGCGACAGCCGTGATGCTTGCCGGGCAGTTCCGACAGGTACATCGACGGTACGTGGCAGATCTTCGCCGCCAGGACCACTTCGCCCATGATGATTCTCCTGAATAGTTGTTTTTATTAGAGTGCGCATTGTTGCGGGTTACACACCCCAACGCGGGATGTGATGGCTGCCCATGGAAATGCACACGTTCTTGATCTCGGCAAACACTTCGAAGCTGTACTGGCCGCCTTCACGCCCGGTGCCGGAGCCTTTGACGCCACCGAACGGCTGGCGCAGGTCGCGCACGTTCTGGCTGTTGATAAATACCATGCCGGCTTCAATCCCGCGCGCCAGGCGATGAGCCTTGCCGATGTCCTGGGTCCAGATGTAGGAGGCCAGGCCGTACTCGGTGTCGTTAGCCAGTTGCAGGGCCTCGCCTTCGTCCTTGAAGGGGATCAGGCACACCACCGGACCGAAGATTTCTTCTTGGGCAATGCGCATTTTGTTGTTCACATCGGCAAACACCGTTGGCTGGATGAATTGGCCTTTGCTCAGGTGCGCCGGCAGATTGGCCGGGCGGTCCAGGCCACCGGCGAGCAGGGTAGCGCCTTCCTCGATACCAATCTTGATGTAGCCGGTGACCTTGTCGTAATGCGCCTGGGTGATCATCGAGCCGACTTGGGTCTTCGGATCCTGTGGGTCACCGACGATTAGGCGCTTGGCACGTGCGGCGAATTCGGCGACGAACTGCGGGTACACGCTTTCCTGGATAAAGATGCGGCTGCCGGCGGTGCAGCGTTCGCCGTTCAGGGAGAAGATGGTGAACAGCGCCGAGTCGAGGGCGCGTTCCAGGTCGGCATCCTCGAAGATCAGCACCGGCGACTTGCCGCCCAACTCCATGGAGTATTTTTTCAGGCCCGCGGTCTGCATGATCTTCTTGCCGGTGGCGGTGCCGCCGGTAAAGGAAATCGCCCGCACGTCCGGATGGCGCACCAGTGCATCGCCGGCCGTGGCGCCGTAGCCCTGGATCACGTTGAGCACGCCGTTGGGGATCCCGGCTTCCACTGCCAGGCGCCCCAGTTCATTGGCGGTCAATGGCGACAGTTCCGACATCTTCAATACCGCTGTGTTGCCCAGTGCCAGGCACGGTGCGGTCTTCCAGGTGGCGGTCATGAACGGCACGTTCCACGGCGACACCAACCCGCACACGCCCACCGGTTGATAGAGGGTGTAGTTGAGCATCTGGTCGTCCACCGGGTAGCTGTGGCCGTCCATGCGCGTGCAGACTTCGGCAAAGAAATCGAAGTTGTGCGAAGCGCGTGGGATCAACACGTTTTTGGTCTGGTGGATCGGTAGGCCGGTGTCGAGGGTTTCCAGCTCGGCCAGGTGCGGCACGTTCTGCTCGATCAACTCACCGAGCTTGCGCATCAAGCGTGCGCGCTCCTTGGCCGGGGTGTTGGCCCATTTGGGGAAGGCTTCCTTGGCCGCGGCGACGGCCAGGGCGACTTCCTCGGCGCCGCCGCTGGCGACTTCGCCAATCGCCTCGCCGGTGGCCGGGTTGTAGTTGATGAAGGTGTCTTTGCTCTCGACCTCACGGCCGTTGATCCAATGTTTGATCATGCTGATTACGCCTCTTTCCGGGCGGAGAAGAAGTCCGCCTCGCTGACAATCCGGTTGACTAGGCGGCCCACGCCTTCGACTTCCACTACCACTTCATCGCCGGGCACCACATCGGCCAGGCCCTCGGGCGTGCCGGTGGCGATCATGTCGCCGGGTTGCAGGGTCATGAAGCTGGACAGGTATTCGATGAGGTAGGGGATGTCGAAAATCATGTCGCGGGTGCTGCCTTCCTGGCGCAGTTCACCGTTGATCCAAGTGCGCAGGGTCAGGTTGCCTGGGTCGGGCACGTCGGCCACGTCGACGATCCACGGGCCGACCGGGGTGGTGGCGTCGCGGTTTTTCACGCGCAGGTTGGGGCGGTAGTAGTTTTCCAGGTAGTCGCGGATCGCGTAGTCGTTACACACCGTGTAGCCGGCCAGGTAGTCCAGGGCGTCGGCACGCTTGACGTTGCGCGCGGCCTTGCCGATGACAGCTACCAACTCGCACTCGTAGTGCATGTAGGCGACGTTGTCCGGGCGCCAGGTGACGTGGCGGTGGCCGGTGTAGGTGCCGACGGACTTGATGAAAGCCAGCGGTTCCGTGGGCGGGGTGAAGGCCAGTTCGGCGGCATGGTCGGCGTAGTTCAAGCCGAGGGCGAACATGTTGCCGGTGGCCGGGGGCAGCCACTCGACCTGATCCTCGGCGAGCAGGCGTCCATCGTCCAGGCGCACGGCGTTGTCGGCTTCGACCTGTACCGCGTGGATTTCATTTTCAAAGCGAATGCGCGCGCGTTTCATGCTGGGGTCTCCGCTTGAATATGATTGACCAGGCGGCCCACACCACTGATCTCGACTTCAACTTTGTCCCCCGGCAGCACGTCCACACGGCCTTCGGGCGTGCCGGTGATCAGCACGTCGCCGGGGTGCAGGGTCATGAATTCGCTGATTTCGGCGATCAATTGCGCAATATCGCGGACCCAATGGGCGGTGGAGTTTTCCTGGCGCAGTTCGCCGTTGACCCACAGCTTGAGGCTCAGTTGATTGGGGTTGGCCACCTGGTCGCGCGGGATCAAATGCGGCCCGAGTGCGCAGAATCCATCGCGGCATTTGGCTTTGACGGCGGGGCGGTAGTAGCTGTCTTCCGGCAGGCTGAACTCGTTGACCACCACATAACCAGCCACATGGGCCATGGCATTTTCCAGGCTGACGCGGCTGGCCCGCAGGCCAATCACCACGCCTAAAGCAGGGCCGGGTTGCAGGCGTTCACCCTGGGGATGCAGCACCACCGCGTCGTGCTGATTACGCGTATTCGGGGTCTTGATAAACAATACCGGCTTGGTCGGCGGCTTCTGGTAGGGCGCCTGCTGGAAGGCGGCGAGATGCTGGTCCAGCAAACCCTGATAGTTCAGCGCAACGCCGAACAGGGTGCCGCTGGCAACATCATGCAGGGTACGGCTCATGCGTTTCTCCTGACGGTGGCGACTGCTGCATAGGCAGTTCGTTAAGTTGTTAACGTTATAATTAATATGTTAACTACCGTCAAGCGTGGCAAAATCGGTCAGCCTCAAAACAACAAGAAGAGAGCCACGTGAAGCCGATCCCCAACATCAACATCGGACAGGTCTACGACCAGCGTTACAGCGATGCCGAGGTGCATTACGACAAGCTCGGCAACCTGGCGGGCTTTTTCGGGCGCAACATGCCGGTGCATCGGCATGACCGGTTTTTCCAGGTGCATTACGTGAAAAGCGGCGCGGTGCGGGTGTACCTGGACGACCGCCAGTACGTGGAGTCCGGGCCGATGTTCTTCCTGACGCCGCCCACGGTGCCCCACGCTTTTGTCACTGAGGCGGATGCCGACGGGCATGTGCTGACGGTGCGCCAGCAGTTGGTGTGGGGATTGATCGATGCCGACCCCAGCCTGGCCTCCGGCGCCGCCTGTGTGGCGCTGACGGCGGGTGACCAGGGGCTGGATCGGTTGTTCGAAGAGTTGAACGAAGAGATCAACGGCGCGAGGGCAGGGCGTGCCGCCGCGCTGGACAGCCTCACGCGGCTGATCATGATTCGCCTGCTGCGCCTGTGCGTTCACTCACTGCCCGCGCAGCCGACCCGCCATGAAGACCTGCGCATCTTCCATCGCTTCAACGAACTGATCGAGGCCCACTACCTGGAACACTGGCCGCTGGCACGCTATGCCGAAGGAATTGGCGTGACCGAGGCACGCCTGAATGATGTGTGCCGGCGCCTGGCCGACCTGCCCTCCAAGCGCCTGATCCTGGAAAGGCTGATGCAGGAAGCCAAGCGCCTGCTGTTGTTCACCGGTAGCTCCGCCAACGAAATCTGCTATCAGCTGGGCTTCAAGGATCCGGCGTACTTCAGCCGGTTTTTCCTTCGGTATGCGCAGGTGACGCCGGGGGAGTATCGGCTGCGGCAGTCGGGCTTGCGCTGACTTGCAACGCGCCGCCCAACTCAACGGCGCCGCTGAATCTGACGGTTTAAGTGCGGTCCCTGTGGGAGCACCCTTAAACCATTCTTTAGATGCTTTTCTTTTAAGGGGGCAAAGAACTAATTATAAAAAACTGTCATTTATAACAGTCGCTGCGCAGTTGATTTCGGCTTAAGTTTGGATGGGCGAATCACTGTGCGAGTGTTGAAATGATCGAGTTAAAGGATAGTGTGAAAACGTACAAGCCTTATACGTTAGAGTATCCGTCCTGGTTGTTTGGGACCGGCTTTAGCAAAGGTATTTACCATGATCGCCAGTCGCTGGGCATTGCGTTGCCTGCCGGTGCCAGCTTTTCAATTCGTCGATCGAGTCCAATGGACACCGTGTTAGAGTTGGATATGCTGAATGATAGCGGATCGACGGAAACCTACGTTAGGATCACTGGAGAGTGGACGACACTTACTGTGACTAGCGCATCGGTCCCCTTTATTCGTACACCCTATATTCCCATCGATGTGCAAATTGAATATTCGGCGGTGGGTGAGCATGTATTGCCGACCTATCGCGCGGGTGATGATGCTGACTTGTTTTTTCGGCAATGGGATGAAACTGACTCGGCGTTTACACTTGTTCAAACAACGTATGCAAATTTGCTGGTGCCGGCAGTTGATAAGTCAAGGCTCAAGGAGCTGCATCAGGCGGAAGGTCTGGGCGCCCTTGAAGCCTATTATGTGAATGTGTTTGAATATTTTAATCGGTTGGCGGGTATTTCGCTTGATGCAACAGTGCCTACGGATAAAAATATTCTCAATCGTTATTTTATCAAGGCTGATAAGGACGGAGGAGGGTCAGCGTATTATGGTCAGTATTGGACCGCCCAAGTGGCAGCAACTATCGCGCCTTGTTGGCTGGATACCCGCCCCGATAATTGGTGTGCGCTGCATGAGATCGCTCACGGTTATCAAACGTTAGCGATGTATAATAGTTCGATACCGACCGGTGAGGTTTGGAATAATATATACGCAACGTACTATCAGCATAAGATGATGGGCGACAGTGTGTATGAGCGTGGTTGGATGTATGGGGGAAATGCTCAGGCTACCTTTGATGCCGTGCGTAGTCGTATTGATAGTGACGTCCCCCTTTCGATGTGGCCCCTGAGTGAGTTGCTTTTCATATTTATGCTTGTCATTGATAAAGTCGGTGAGCCTGCATTTACCGAGTTTAATCAGTATTATCGACGACTCGCCAACGCTGAAGGGTTTAATTACCTCACCTTTCCTTTGGAAGATATCTTCGTCACACGCTGGGCTGAACGAACCAACCTGGATGTCGGCCCGTTCATGACGCAAGTGGGGGCCAACGTCACGAATGCGGTTAGCTTCAACACTGCCTATGCCAATTATCAACCCTGTTGCCCCTTGTACAGGGTTGTTCCTCCCGAACAGCTGGCCTCCATTCAACGACGCCTGAAGTTAAAGACGCCACTGTCTCTTGTTGATTGCAAATCCCTCCTGGAGACCGACCTCAAGGGCGACGTGACACTGAGAATGACAGAGCGAGCCTATTTCGAAAATAAAGGCAAATCCCTTGTCATTCGGACGGGTAGCAATATATCAAGGGTCGTTAAGGTGATTTCACCAACGTTAGAAGTAAAGGGGCTGCCAATCGGTGTTTATACCTTGCAGCCCCCGGCGATGACCAGTGGGAATCTCATCAAAAATTACACGTACGTGGAAGTGGCCGCCAATATGAACAATCTCGTTGAGTTAGATAGCGTGCTGGCGAAGGGGACTTCATTGGCTTCCCAAACAATTGACTTTTTGGGACTTGGCGATGGGAAAATTGCAACGTTATGTATTGATATGGAATCGTGCAGGGCTTCGTTCAGTGTTGTCAGTACCACGCCACACTCTTACTTTGGTTCTGCGACGTATGCAAGTGTTCTTGTTAGGGATTTGAATGGCTTTATATTGTGCGATGTGGTACTTCCGGGCGTGGGTGCGCTCGTGGGCGTGTATGAGTTTCCGATAGCCCCGGGTTGTACTGTCAACGTTCACCACCAGGAACCTGTTCGGCTGAGAGAAGTTCCGAGGTTGCAGCCATTTATTGACCTCAAGGCAATAGATAATTTTTTAGAAGTTACAACGCAGGGTTTTAAAAATATCAAGATGGGCAGCTGGCCCGCGGATAACCTCAAGACCAGAATTGCAGCCGCGGCCGATGAAATCAGAAAAACACCGCATGTATTGCTCCATGCTGGATCAGCACCTGTGATGGATGTCTTCGCAGCGATCCATACGTTCGACGGCGCCGAAAAAGACACGCTTATCGGCCTGTATAAGGACTTGATCATTTCTTACGCGGACACGGGGGGACCAGTCGTTTCGGGTAACTATTTTACCTGGAGTCAGCCTGGACTTGAAAATAGGTCGGTCGCGGAAATCAATATTAATACAGCGACTCAGCAAGTGGCTATCCAAGTGCACCCCGGTGCGCCGCACTATTATTTTTCAACGATCTATATTGCCGTATGGGTGAGGACTGCGACAGGTGAAGTTCTGTTCTCTCAGGAACTACGAGGTACTGCGCCTGCTGAGGCCAGTTATGTAAGTCTGCCGTTTGTCAAAGGGTCTACGGTCAGCGTTCTGCACGTGGAGTCGGTACGCTCTGAATTGGTGAATACCGATACTCAAGCGCGATATCCGGTGAAACAGATACAGGTTGTTCGAGCGCTCGGCGACGGGAAGTTACAGGTCTGATCGCCCTCGATGGATTACGTCTTGCTGGACGACGTTGCTCACCCCAGCGCTTGTCCGACCTGTAACGGGTGACCAACCGCGCGATTGTGTTGCAGGAGGACGAGTGACCAGCGACCTGAGTTCCTGACACTTGCTGAGTACGGCGTACCTTGTTTGAGGATGTGGTCGAGCATCCGACGGTGCAGGCGCTGGTGGCAGGTTTGCGAGTGGACACGGCCGAGGCCGGTATGTCGCGCATGAACGGGTTCAATCCTGGTTTCGACTACGGATTCAACCTGACCTACGGAAAAGGCTACACGGATGCCGATCCTTTGTTTGAAAGGCTCCACGGTCTTATTGATGCGGGGACCCGCGAGAAGATCGACCTGTCGGGCCGATGAAACCTCTGTCTATCGAAGCGTTGGCACAAACGCCACGCTTCCATCCTCACGCTTATGAAACCACCGCTCGTCATTATCTGGTTGGGTGGTTATCACCCCATGATCTTCGCCTAAGTACGCCAGAGGCTCCCCCACATGTGGTACTGCTGCCACGGCGCGCGTTTGGCCGCTTCTGTTCGCACATCCTCGGCGAGCGCAGTTACTACGCGGGTAAGCAGCCAGTATTAGCGTCGCGCAGATAGCAAACCCTTAGAGACAAGCAGCGCCACTTGTCGGATTTATTCTGCACACCTGTCGAGAAAAGTTCTGTTTTGCAAAAAAAATCGATATTGGTGTTGGCTGTTGCTTTTGGTTAGACGATTTGCAACGTATTAATTTTATTTAGATTGATTTTTTAATGCGTGGGTGGCGACGGTTTTTATATTTTTGGCAATTGTTTGGATTCCGAAATTCATGAATGAATTTTCCTAAAATTATAAGTTATATGTCCTACATAAATTTTTTATTGTTGTTGCGAGATTCTCCAGTCGGACTAGATTTGATTTTGTTGCTTGTTGATGAGCGACCTAAAGTCAATAGCTTCACAAAGCTGGAGATCCGACATGAACAATGAAGCGTTTGGGGAGTTTGTTTTTAGCTTTGAAAGTGAGGAAGGGTTCAACCCGTACGCGGGTAACGCCGGAGCCTCGGGAAGTCAAGGTGGGTGCGGGGGTAGCGGAGGATGTGGTGGAGGCGGCGGGTGTAATGGGGGGAGCGGGGGGTGCCATAACTCGATAATAGAGCCCCCACCGGCGGATGAGTAGATTCAGTATTCACTCACCTAATGAGGTTTTCTGGTTTTCCAGAAAACCTCTACAGGAGATCGTGCAATGAATATCATCATACCCAATTACGAAATCCTGAACTTTGAAACCGAAAGTCTTCTGGTTTCCGATATTGGGATTTCAAAAATCCATTCTCAGCCATTGTTAAAGGCGCTTCGGAAACTAAAGCTTTCGAAGGTGATGACGAAGGTCGAGTTGGATGAGGTGTTGGCAGAAAGTGGGTTGAATCAAAGTGATGCCTTTGCATTTTTAGAGAGAGTAATCCCGCTGAGGTCGGTTGAGGAAATATATTTTGAGAAAACTATTGTTATCCATGATTGGGGAGGTCAGGTTGATATAGAAAATCTATTCAGGGGCGAGCTGTCCACGTCTTTGGAGTTTAGATCATTCTCAAGTGAATCGGTTGAAGCGGTCCGGAATTTAAGGTGTTTTATTGTACTGTTGTGCTATGTGTATGATTATGATCGTGTTAAGAGCTTGTATTTCGATCTCGTACGTGCGTCTCCTAAAAGTGCCATTAGCGTTTGTTGGCAAATGGGTAGTGTTTTTTGCATCGGGCAGCCTTATATCCCGGAGATAGGGAATCCGTGTCATTTTTGTAGCGTTGACAGGTTTATTCCCAATCAGTTGGTGAAGACTTCAAGGAACGACTGGGCAAGTATTTTGGCGTTTTGTAAAAACAAGCATGTAGGTGTGCCAACCAAGGCGCTCAGTCTTTATCAGGAGATGATTGTTGTCGGTGCGGTTATAAAAAAGATTAAATTCTTCACCGAGTATAACGATGGGCATAAGTATCAGGATGACGTTCTGCATAGCTCACATCTTCGGCTAATGGATGGTCACATTTCAGAAGAGCCTAATTCGCACTGGTATATGTGTGATTGTTTGAGGGCGCGTGAATGAAAAATATTCCGCACGATTACTATCTAAGGTTTATAGAGTCCTCGGTTTACGGTGAGGTGCTTGAGTTTCATAATAAGGGTAATTTTGTATTTCATGGGGCGATCAAAGGCCGCACGAGCCTCCATCGATTAAATGAAAAAAACCTTGAACAACTGACAGGGAATGAATTGGCCCTTTATCCCGATATGGATCTTACGCTGACGATAAACGTCTCCCAAGAGGAAAGAGAAAAAACGCTGTACAGAAATGAGTCATGTGAGCACTTTTCGCCTCACTTGTTAGCGTTCTCGGATGTAGAGATGCTTATGTGGCCATTATTATCAAGGAGTATTGAATCCTGCAAAAGAGGGTATCCGAGCGGTGGCGCACTGTACCCTGCCGAAGTTTTCCTCTGCTCAATGACTGAGGACAACCCCACCTGGCCCTGTCCCGGGAAAGTACTCCATTTGCTTCCGAGATCCCGAAAATTTGAGGTGATGCAGATTCAGGTTGATGTAGAGGAACTCAAGGCGGCACTGCTGTTTTCGTCTAATAGTATTGGGACGCCCAGTCTGGCGATAGTCTACGCGGTCTATATGCCTAAAAATCTCTTCAAGTATCGGTATCGTGGGTATCGAATGGCTCTGATGGAGATTGGCTCAATTTACATGCTTGTCGAGCTGCAAGCCAAGTCCTTGGGACTGTCATCTCGGCTATGGTCTGCGTATACGGACCTCATGCTGTGTAAAGTCCTGGGAATTAACCCGGCTCTGTTTTTACCAATGTGTGTTCATTTTATAGGTAAGCGGCATGAAGCTTATTAATGAAATGCATAAGCCGGATCTCCCCGGAGTACTTCTTTTTCAGCCTGCGGGGATGCTCGGCCTGCCAAGCGCCGTAGAAATATCAGATTTCCTCTCGGTGAATGGATCTGGTGTAGGAGGAGGTTCAAACTCGATCAAAACTGCTATAGGTGAGTATTTCGAACGCCGACATTTTTATAGGGAGGTTTTTTCAAAAAAACGCGGGTTTCTTAGTGAGACTCTGTCAGAAAGTGAAGCTCTCGGTTTCGCGGAGGCGTTCGTTCAGACGTCGAATAAGAAAGTCTCTCTTGCAGATATCGGTGGATATAAGTTTGCTTTAAGCCAGGTGGTCAGGGCTTCTGACTTCTCTACGTGTTTTATCCCGACTGCCTGTATTTCGCTCTCGTCCTATAATCTCGGTGATGATAGCGTGCTCTACCCTCTTCGGGATACATGTGGGTGCAGCTTCCATTGGTGCGCAGATATAGCTTTCTTAGGAGCGATAAAAGAATATCTTGAACGCCAGTTTCTTGTCAGGTTCTGGTTAACGAAGACGTGTCGTTCGCGGATTTCTTCTAAACAAGTGGTGCAGTTATTGGTGAGGCGGGACGTTCTACACCTATACAATGCGCTATCCATGTCGGGGGAGATAACCTTTTTAGATATATCTGATACTAGATTTCCGGGGTTTTGCATATTGGTTGTATATGGGCAAGAGAAAGACGGTCGGCACGTAAAATATTGTGCTGGGATGGCTTATTCGTCGGATATGTCTATTGCGTTGGAAAAATCTTTGCTTGAGTTGTGGCAGACTTTTCGCTTCATGAATGTGTTCAGGGCTACTGGTTCTGAAGAATCAAAGCTTGAAGATTCATATATACGTTATTTTTTAAGTTGCAATGCTTATGAGACCTATCAAGATGTTGTTGATGTGCTGGAGTGTGGAGGGCGTAGGTCTCTGCAGGATTTTACAGTGCCTGATTTTTTGTCAGTGCTAAAGCAATTGGGTATCTCTGGCTATTTCTACTCAAAAATTGAGGAGGTTAATGGCGTGGTGGGGGTTTTCGTTAAATTCGTCTCCCCTGATTTGTTTCTTCACATGAATAACTCGAAGAATTTCAATTTGATAAATCAGTATTCCAGAGCGTTTGAGTTATCGATACTCGGCTCCAGATTAGCAGTGATGGTCCCGTTTCCGTGAGGTGAGTGATGGTTTTTTATTGTGTGTCGAGACCGGTCTCGTTAGCGGCGTTATTTATAAAAGAACAGCTCAGAGAGCCTGTTGCATTGTTTTGGACGGTGATATCTCCAGTGGTGACCTACTATTTGATTACCTACGTGCGTGCGCCACTGAATAGTTCGGCTGTGGATTATCTCTCCAGTACTTCGTGGTTCTATGCTTTTGTGTCATCGAACGTGGCATTGTTTGGGCTGGCGTTTTATATGGTCGGTCGGAGGGAAAGTGGTTTTCTTCGGTCTTTTGTTTATACGGGGCGTACTAAGGTTGTCTTTTTGGTTGGGCAGTTTTTCGCATATACAGTTGTGTCGATATTGTATGGCTCTGTGTTTTATTTACTTACCCGTATTTTTTCAGGGCGTGTGGATGTTGCCGAGTATCTCGTGATTATTGGACGGTTTTACGTTTGTTTTCTTGTTTTTTCTATTCCCTCGCTGTTGCTGACACTGGTCCCGTTAGGTTTTCAAAATACGAGTACACTTTTTTCTATTGTGTCCCTCACGATGTTAGCACTTGGAATTCTGAGTGTGGGTCCAGTAAGTCCGGCATTAGGGGTTATCAGTTTTTTTAATCCGATGTGGTGGGCGAATAGGATTATGTTGGACGGAGTGATGGAATGTGGGATGGTTGTCTTGGTGGTTATTATTTCACTTCCGTTTTTGTTTTTAGTGATGTGCCGGTTTTTACTGATTAACCCTGTTTGGAGCCGTTACTGATGGCGGGACTTCTTGTAGATTCTCTTGATGTCAGATATGGAACTCATATCGTGTTTCATAAGGCTTCTCTGACAGTCGAGGCCGGCTCCATATCAGGCCTTCTCGGTCCAAATGGCTCCGGCAAAACCACCTTTTTTGATGTGCTGTGCGGCCTGAAGAAAATGGATGGCGGCGCGATAAACAACGCCTTCTCAAAGCTGCTCTACCTGTCGCAGATCATCAGCACACCCCCTGTATTTCGCATGTTCGACATCTTCAAAATGACCATGCTGTTTTGCTCTGACACCAAGGTCACCCAACAACATGCGCTTGATAAAATCGAAAAATGGAGCCCAGGCATCGCAGAGCGTTACGGCGAGATCTGGAACAAAAAATCTGCACTCTGCAGCTACGGGGAAAAACGCTGGTTTTTTACGTTGTCCCTGCTCTGCGCCAGCCCGGACCTTGTGATATTGGATGAACCCACTGCGGGTGTGGATCCAGAGTTCCGTTATCACATCTGGCGTTGTCTGGAGGGGGCCGCGGCAGGAGGTGTCGCGGTGTTGGTTTCATCACACAATGTCGATGAGATCGTTGCGCATTGCGATGATTTCTACATGTTGAGTCAAAGACAATTCAACCGTTTCACTGATGCGCAAGGCTTCATGGATGCATACAGCGCTAATAGCTTGGATGAGGCATTTATTCACGCCGCCAGCCTGCCAAAAGGATAAGACCGCCTCATATTTGGGCTGCGGAATGGACACCACGCTCCCACAGCGCGCTTTAGGGCGCCGCGGTTCGAACGTCTTCGGCAAAGCGCGGCACACCGCCATTTCCGTTGCTCCACGGGTAAACCACGCCCAGTATCAGCAGCATCAGCACAGCAGCTGTTCGTTGATCAGATAGATCCGCCACACGCTCAGCCAGGCGCCGATCCCGTACGGAAGACGCAGTGACCAGGACCGAGGCCACCCAGCTAGTGGGCATTGGCAATGATCAACCAGTTGCAGGACAGCGCGCCGCGTTCGGTCTTCCAGAACGTAGCCATCAAGGCGATTGCGGATAAATGATCAGTTCAAGGGAGCCCTTGTAGTAGCGTTTGCCTCCTGGCGGTAGTTGCCCGGCTTCGCGCATTTCACGGGTGCTGTTGACGCGCATCAGTACGCCGACCGAGCCGATAAGGCGCTTCTCCTTGAGCCAGGCCTGCACGTCTTCCAACCCCACTTTGCGATGTACTGACCCCGCGTATTGCAAGCCATAACGCAACTCGCCCTCGGTGTCATACAACGCGACTTCCGGGCGTTTCAGGCGCCAGGCCAGGGCGCTGGCATTCCCCAGTTCGTTGCTCAGCAGGGCTTGGGTCTGTTGCAGTTCTTCCAGGTGTTCGAGCACAAACTGGTCGGGCATTTCGTTGTCTGCGATCCACTCCGGCATGCTCGCCGGCAGCAGGATAACCAGCACGCCAATGCCCAAGGTCGGCATCGCCCACAGCGTCAGCGGGCGGAAGGCTTGCAGCAGGTTAGTGAGGATCCACACCAACAACACGATAAACGCCAGGGACAGGCTGAACATCTCCGCGTGGCTGTTGCTGTACAGCGGCCGGGCGATTTGCAGGTAGATCAGCACGATCATGGCGGCCATGCCGATCAGGAAATTGAGCAGGCCATTGAGGCAAAGGGTGCGGGCGCGGCCGTTGTTGATCAGGTTGACCAGCGTATGCCCCATCAACAAGGCCAGGGGCAGCAGGCACGGCATGATGTAGGTCGGCAGCTTGCCTTTGCTCAAGCTGAAGAAACCCAGCGGCAACAGCAGCCACAAGGCGAGGAAGGCGATCGCCGGTTGGCGCTTTTCCTGCCAGGCCTTGCGCAGAGTGGTCGGCAGCAACCCTGCCCAGGGCAGGCAAGCCACTGCGATGATCGGCAGGAAGAACCACCATGGCCGCACGTGTTGCGCGTTGTCGGCGCTGAAGCGGCGGATGTGTTCATTCCAGAAAAAGAAGCGCCAGAAGTCCGGTTCCTGCAGATGGACCGCCAGTGCCCAAGGCAGGCACACCAGCAAGCACACCAGCATGGCCAGTGGGCCATAGCACAGCAGTTCGCCCAGGCGGCGTTGCCAGAGCATGTAAGGCACTGCAATCAGCACCGGCAACGCCAAGGCCAGGAAACCCTTGGTCAGGAAACCCAGGGCGCAGGCCAGGCCCACGACGGCCCAGGCCCAAAGACGGCCGCGCAATGTGCTGCTGTCGAACGCAAACCACAGGGCTACCAGGCTCAGATTGACCCACAGGGTGAATTGCGGATCCAGGTTGGAATAACCCGCTTGCCCGGCCACCAGGCCGAAGCTCAGGTAGAGCAGCGCGCAGGCGAAGCTTTTGCGAGGGTCTTTCCACAGGCGACGGGCGATCAGATAGGCGAGCAGCACGCTCAATCCGGTGGTAAGGGCCGAGGCGATGCGCACACCAAACAGGTTCTGGCCGAACACCGCCTGGCCCAGGGCGATCAACCAGTAGCCGCCGGCAGGCTTTTCGAAATAGCGGATGCCCATGAAATGCGGCGCTATCCAGTTGCCGCTCTGGAGCATTTCCTGGCTGATCTGGGCGTAGCGGGTTTCGTCCGGGGTCCACAAGCCGTGCAGGCCCAGGGGAAGCAGGTAAAAGGCGACAAAGGCCAGTAATAATATCGGCAGGGGTTTTAATCGAGTCATGCAAACGTCGCTCCCTGACGTTTAGTTGCGGGGCTTTCAAGTAATGAAGTAGAAGAAAAAATCACAGCGCTCACTGAATTACGGGAAATAGTCATGATGTCCTTAGTTAAAAGGCGCAACTAAACATGCCAGAGCAGGGCTGTCTTTTTGCTGAACAAACAGACAGGAAAGTGTCTAGAGTTGTTTTAAGGCGGCGGGCCAGTCCTGGCTGTTGACGATGCCCAGCGTGTTGAATTTTCCGTTGGGCAATACCTGCACGAACAAGGCGCTGCCGTATTTGGGGAACGCGGCACGGGGAAAACCCAGGGTGCTTTCGAAGTCGGCGATGCAACCGCTGTGGGTGACGAAGACCAGGTTGCGTCCGGGGGTTTTGTGACTGAGCAATTCTTCGCCCATGGCCGCGCCGCAGACGGCTTGCTGGCCGGAGGTCAGTTCATTTTTGCCGAACATGAAGCGTAAGGTCTGGGCGGTGCGGATGGTTGGACTGGCCAGCACGTCGCTGCCCTCCATACCCAATGTTTTAAAGGCTTTTCCCAGGGCTTCGGCGTTCTGGCTGCCGTTGATCGTCAGGCCTTCCACGGGCCCCAGGCAAGGGTTGGTCGAACGGTCGCAACGTTCTTCGTGGCGCACCAGCACGATCAGGTCGCCGTCGCGCCACAGGGGCAGCATGTGGGAGGTCAATAGGCGATTGCCGATGCCCAGGTCCTTTGGCGATGCGTTCCACAGCAGGCTGGCGGCGAACAGCAAACCCACCACGAAGAGCCCCAGCCACAGGCGTCGCAGGCGCTTGATAAAGACCCATCGCGAGCGCGGTTTGGTCAGGGTAAAGTCAACCACTTCAGTCACCATGGGCAGTGTTGGCAAAGTTGTATTAGTTAGGTGCAACGTGTTGGCGTATGCCCACAGTGAAGCCAGAGGCTGTCATACGGAGGCTGTCTTTTGGCTGAACATGCTGCGGTTAAAAAGTTGTCAGGCGGGGCAACTAACAAGTTGCCGGCGAACGACCCATGGCCGGTAATCTAAAGTGTGCTGGGTGGTTAGCCGGTGAAATCCATGTGAAAAATTTGCATGGCCTGGATCGGCAGCCGTTATTCTCGATTGCCCCCCTATCAAACGAGTGTCGTCATGCTGCAGGTGCAAGGTGTGTTCAAAAGCTATGCCACCCCCCAGGGACCTCTGGCGGTGTTGGCCGGTGTGGATCTGCATTTGGCCGAGCGCAGCAGCCTGGCATTGATGGGCGAGTCGGGCAGCGGCAAGAGCACCTTGCTGCATTTGGTGGCCGGGCTGGACCGCGTGGACGGTGGCAGCATCCAGGTCGGCGAGCAGCGCCTCGATCAGCTCAGCGAAGCGCAGCTGGCCCACTGGCGGCGCACGGACATCGGGCTGGTGTTCCAGCAGTTCAACCTGATCGGCAGTCTGCGGGTGGATGACAACCTGGCGTTTCAGGCGCGATTAGCGGGGCGGTTTGACCCGCAGTGGCAGGCCCAGTTGGTGGAGCGCCTGGGCCTGGGTGATCTGCTCAAGCGCTATCCGGAACAGCTTTCCGGCGGCCAGCAGCAACGGGTCGCGGTGGGGCGGGCATTGGCGTCACGGCCGGGTCTGTTATTGGCCGACGAACCCACCGGCAACCTGGACGAAGCCACCAGCGACGAAGTGCTGCAACTGCTGCTGGACTTGCTGCGTGACAGCCCCACCAGCCTGCTGATGGTCACTCACAGCCCGCGCATCGCCGCCCGGCTGGACCAGCAGGTGGTGCTGCACCGCGGTCGTGTCGTGCCCGCGGGCGTCGCCTGACATGGCGGTCTTTCATTGGACCCTGCGCGCGTTGCTCAGCCACTGGCGGCGGCATCCTGTGCAGTTTTTCAGCGTGCTCACCGGCTTATGGCTGGCCACCGCGTTACTGGTCGGCGTGCAAGCCCTCAACAGCCAGGCGCGTGATAGCTATGCCCGCGCCAGCCAATTGATCGGCGGCGAACCCCAAGCCAGCCTCGGTACGCCGGACGGCGCCAGTTTCGCCCAAGAGGTCTTTGCCCAATTGCGCCGTGCCGGATGGCCGGTGTCGCCGGTGGTACAGGGGCGGGTGCAGCTCGAGGGACAGCCAGACGTGCGCCTGCAACTGATGGGCATTGACCCGGTGTCGTTGCCCGGCAGCGGTGCGGTGGCGGGGCAGCGTTTGAGTCAGGCGCAGATGCTGGCGTTTTTCGATCCGCCGGGGCGTACCTGGATCGCACCGCAGACCTTGCAGGCCTTGGGGCTGCATGAAGGTCAACAGCCAACCACCCTGAGCGGACACACCCTGCCGCCGCTGCAAATCCAAGCGGATATGGCTCCCGGTCTATTGCTCACCGATATCGGGTTTGCCCAACCGGTGCTGGAGATGCCGGGTCGCCTATCGCGCCTGCTGGTGGACAAGGCATTCGCTGCCGGCCAGCCCACGGCGCCCGCCGGGCTGCAACTCAAGCAGGGCGAGGATAATAACCTCGCACGCCTCACCGAGAGCTTTCACCTGAACCTCGACGCACTGGGCTTTTTGTCCTTCGTAGTGGGGCTATTTATCGTGCATGCCGCCATCGGCCTGGCACTGGAGCAACGGCGCGGACTGCTGCGCACCCTGCGGGCCTGTGGCGTCAGTGTGCGGATGTTGATTGCCAGCCTCAGCGTGGAACTGGGCGCGCTCTCATTGCTGGGCGGTGTGTTAGGCGTGGCCAGCGGCTACCTGTTGGCCAGCCTGTTGTTGCCGGATGTGGCCGCCAGCCTGCGCGGGTTGTATGGCGCTGAGGTACCGGGGCAGTTGAACCTCAGCCCCTGGTGGTGGGGCGCGGGGTTGGGTTTGAGCCTGCTCGGTGCCTTGCTTGCCGGCGCCAGTAGCCTGTGGCGGGCGGCGCGTTTGCCCTTGCTGGCGCTGGCCAATGCACAGGCCTGGCATGAAGCCCATGGACGCTGGTTGCGTCGCCAAGGCTGGGTGGCCAGTGCGGCGCTGTTGATTGCGGTGCTGGCGCTGTGGTTGGGCAACAGCCTGGCTGCTGGTTTTGTGTTGATGGCGGCGTTGCTGCTCGGCGCCGCCCTGGGGTTGCCGGTGGTGCTCAATGGCCTGCTCAAGGCCGTGTTGGGGCGCAGCCGTTCGGTGCTCGGCCAATGGTTTCTGGCTGATTGCCGCCAACAATTGCCGGCATTGAGCCTGGCGTTAATGGCACTGTTGCTGGCCCTGGCTGCGAACATCGGGGCGGGTTCGATGACCTCGGGGTTTCGTTACACCTTCAACAATTGGCTGGAGCAACGCCTGACCGCCGAGCTGTACCTCAACCCACAAACCCCGGCTCAGGCACAGCAACTCAGCACCTGGCTGGCGCAGCAACCGTTGGTGCAAACCGTGCTGCCCACTTGGCAGGTCGCCGTGCAACTGCAAGGTTGGCCGGCGGACCTGTTTGGCGTGGTCGACGACCCGACCTATCGCCAGCATTGGCCCCTGCTGGAAGCGGCCAATAAACCGTGGGACCAGTTGCAGCAAGGCGACACCCTGATGCTCAGCGAGCAACTGGCGCGCCGGCTCAACGTGAGGCTGGGCGATAGCGTAAACATTGCCACGCCCCAAGGCGTGTGGGCGCCGAAGGTGGTGGGGGTCTACGCCGACTACGGCAACCCCAAGGGGCATATGTTGGTCAATTCCACGCACCTGTTGACCCACTGGCCGACGCTGTCGCCGGCGCGTTTCAACCTGCGGGTTGCGCCGGAAAATGTGGCGCCACTGGTGCGCGAGGTGCAACGCGCCTTTGCCCTGGACGACAGCCGTATCATCGATCAGCAACAACTCAAAGGCTGGTCGAGCCAGGTGTTCGAACGCACCTTCGCCGCCACTGCCGCATTGAACAGCCTGACGCTGGGCGTGGCCGGTGTGGCGCTGTTCATCAGCCTGTTGACCCAGAGCCAGAGCCGCCTCGGTCAACTCGCGCCGCTGTGGGCGTTGGGTGTCACGCGACGGCAATTGATGCTGCTCAACCTTGGCCAGACCTGGCTGTTGGCTGTGCTCACGCTGATCCTGGCGTTGCCCCTGGGCCTGCTGCTGGCCTGGTGCCTGGATGCCGTAATCAATGTGCAGGCGTTTGGCTGGCGTCTGCCGTTGCAGGTGTTCCCGTGGCAATTGGCGCAATTGCTCGGGCTGGCAATGCTCGCCACGTTGCTGGCTTCGGCTTGGCCGCTGTGGCAGTTGTACCGCAGCCGTCCGGCAGACTTGTTGAGGACGTTTGCCCATGAAGATTAAGTGCCTGCTGTGGACGTTCCTGTTACTGGCCGCTTGCGACAAAGTGCCCGCGCCACAGGAGAGCTTCGCCGGCTTGGGCAGTGATGCGGCCGACTTCGCCCAAGTGGTACCTGGCAAGGTGTTCAGCTTCCCCGAGGATCATGGCCCCCACGCGGGGTTTCGGATCGAGTGGTGGTACGTCACTGCCAATCTCAGGGATGAACAAGGCAACGTATTCGGTGTGCAATGGACGTTGTTCCGCAATGCCCTCAAGGCCGGGCCGACACAGGCTGGCTGGCGCGATTCGACCATTTGGCTTGGCCACGCCGCCGTGACTTCCGCCACCCAACACTATGCCGCTGAGCGCTACGCGCGCGGCGGCGTGGGCCAGGCTGGAGCCCAGGCGAAGCCATTCAACGCCTGGATCGACGACTGGCATTTCGTCACCCGCCCCGGCGCCGCGAGCAGCTTGGCGGACATGCAACTCAAGGCCAGCGGTGCGCAATTCGCCTACGACCTGCACCTGACTTCCAGTCGCCCGCTGGTGTTGCAGGGTGACAATGGCTACAGCCGCAAGTCCGACCAGGGCCAGGCATCGTACTACTACAGCCAGCCGTTTTTCAGTGCCAGCGGCAGCGTCACTCTCGACGGCAAGGTGTATCAAGTCACGGGCCCGGCCTGGCTCGATCGCGAGTGGAGCAGCCAACCGCTGAGCGCCAGCCAGACCGGCTGGGACTGGTTCTCCCTGCACCTGGACCGTGGCGAACAGTTGATGCTGTTCCGGGTTCGACAAACCGACGGCACCGGGTATCTCACGGGCACCTGGATCGACGCGCAAGGCCAGACACAGACGCTGCACAACGCTGATATCCAGCTCGTACCGTTGGAAACCAGCACGATTGACGGCCGCAAGATTCCCACGCGCTGGTCGCTGAAAATTCCCGCAAAGCAGCTAGACATCACCACCCAAGCAGTCAATCCGAATGCCTGGATGAACCTGAGTATTCCATACTGGGAGGGGCCGGTGCAGTTCGAAGGTGGGGTGGGTTACCTGGAAATGACCGGGTACTAGCGCGGTTTCCGTAGGCTCTATTTCTTCGCTGCGTAGGCCGATTCCCAAATATAGATCTGCCCCCCCCCCCTGGACTTGTGTCCGGGGCGTAGGCGCTTGCTTATATTTCGACGCCATCTTCATCGCATCGGGAATGTGAAGCATGGCGCAGAGCTTTATCAATGACCGCGCGACGGACTATCAGAGTTTGAAAAATCGATCGATGGGCGGCGCCCTGAGTCGACCGCGCTCCGATCATTTCGACGTGTTGAACCGGTACCTGCGGCCCGGCCTGGTGGCGCCGGGGCAACTGGTGATTGTCCCCGACGGCCACAGCGTGAATTGTTCGGTCGAGGAAGCGTGGTTGATGCGTCATGCCGAGGAGGTGCGTCGCCACCTGGAGATGAGTGCAGCGGGCGGCGCAGTGGTGATCGACAACTATGACTTGCTGCAGAGTTTCATGGCGAATGGCTCGATTGGCATCGGCAGCGCGACGTCGGCGTGGGCGCGGCACCTGAATGAAGTGGCGCAAACGCTGGAGGACATCGAGCGGTTGCATCAGCGGTTGAAAGCCGGCGGCCTGGACAGGGCGGCATTTATCCAGCAGCGCCAGGCGTTGTTCCGGGGTTTAGAGGTGCAACTGCAAAGTGCGTCGCGGGTTGGTGCGGGGTTGCGGGGCAATGAGTCGTTGAAGAAAGTGCTGGGGATTTCGACCAAGAGCTATTTGCACAAGGGGGAGATCGCGGGGTATGCGAAGCGGATTCGGGAGACGGCGCAGACATCGAAGTGGTTGGGCAGAGGGACTTATGTGGGGTTGGCCTTGGACGTGGGCGTGGCGGGGTTGGAGATCAAGGAGGCGTGTGTGACGAGGCGGGAGGCACAGTGTCGAAGGGCGAAGTATGTGGAGACGGGGACGTTTATGGGGGGCGTGCTGGGGGAGGCGTGTTGGGTGCTGAGCTAACTCGTCGTGCATGCACCATTTTTTTAGGTGTCGCGACGAGAGGAAGCGGTGCTCTGACCTGCGCAATCGTTGGGGGCGCTGCTGGCGGGTATGCAGGAGGCAATCTAGGTGGCGACGGTGGCAAGTTCCTAGGCGGCAAGGTCATCGAGATGGAGGGTGATTTGATCTTTCAACCAGAGGGGGCTTAACAATGTCATGGTTTTTTGCCTACACCATCGTGATGGTGATTGGGACGTTTGTTGTCGTGGGACTGGTGCGTTATGCCAAGCGCACAAAACTCGACGAGTTGGAAAGTTACTTCAGTGAAAACGCAGAGGTACGCAAACTTCTGCAACGCTGGGAAAACCAGCGGTTTGCTAGATTTAATCGCATGTGCCTCATGATCAGTATCCTCACAACGCCAAAACGACATGTGAAAGACAGGCTCGTGACTGAGGCAGAGTTGGCCTCCATACCCATAGCACTCAAGCGGTGGGCGGTAGGGTTGTATCGTCTTGCGATTTTTTTGGCTGCCTACTGGGGGCTCTGGTTCACTTGGCTCTAGATTGCCCTTTCGGCGAAACATTTATTTGAAATAGTGCTGTACATCCATCCAGTACTGTCCTACATTCCATCCCAGGTGACCGGATGTCACCTGAGCTTCACTTTTTAACTATGGATGGATAAAAAATGAAATCGAAAAAAGCCTTTATGCTGGGCGCAGCCATGGCAGCCTCCTGCTTCGTTTCGGCCTTTGCCCTGGCCGAGCAAACCCCTCAGAAACTCAGCGCCGAAGCGGTCAAGCAGGCCGTGGACAAAGCGCTCAAATCCGGTGGCAAGCTGGACGCGGCGAAGGTCCCGGCCAGCCTCAAGCAAAAACTCCAGGCGGCTAAGAGCGGCCAGTCCAAGGCTGTCACTCAGTCCGTCAAATCCGCGCCTTTCAACACCGTGGTCGGCGAGTTGAAAAAGCCCGGCCAGGCCGAGCTGAAAAGCGCTGCCGTTGCGGCCTTCGTACCCCTGTTCCCGACTCTGGATATCAACACGCTGTACACCATCACCGGGGTGGCTCAAGGTGAAGAGTTCGCTTATCACTTCAATCTGCCTGAGAACGCGCGGATCCAGGTGCAACTGGTCAACCAGAGTGCGGGCAGCGACATGTCGTTGACCCTGTTTCAGGACGACGGCCAGGGCAACCTGAGCGTGGTGGGTTCCTCGGATGCGGCGGGCAATGCCGACGAGTATCTCAACGGTGTGCTGCCGGCTGGTGACTACTACTGGTACATGGTCGCCAAGGTTGCCAACAACTCGCAGTTCAGCTTTGGCGTGGCGGTGGACACCAACATCGACGCCTACGAGCCCAATGACTCGCCGCAAGCCGCCTTTGTGCTGCCGGACTCGATGAACAAGGTGACCGGCAACCTCGACAACGCTAACGATGTCGATTACTTCGACTTCAAGGCGGTGCGTGGCCAAAGCGTGAGCATGTACCTGGCCGGTGACGCGAGCGGCAGTCGCAACCAATGGATCTTCGACCGTTTTGACGGCGTCAATTGGGTCACCATCCCTGCCGGTTCGACCTCCACCTACCCGAGTGTCACGCCGGGCACTACCGTGAAGGTGCGTGTGCGGGCCAACCCGGCGGCGGTACAAGACCCGACCAAGCAGTACCAGTTGAGCTTGGGCTCTACGCCGCGGCTGAACACATCGGATGTGAAGGGCGACAATATCGTGCGTGTACCCGCGTCGATTTTCTGGATGGCGACCCAGGCCGCACGTACGGTGAACTGGACCACCAACTGGTCCGACTCCACGGGCGCACCGCTGTTGGGTGTCACGCCGGTCCTGCGCATCGACAAACGCTTCGACGGTGCCGAGTTCCACTGGACCGACTTCAAGGCCACCACCAACAGTGCGGGCACATCCCAGGCGAGTGCCGGTATCGGTGAGTGCTTCGGCGATAACCGTGTGCAGTACCCGGACAGCAGCACCGGTGTCACCTACACCTGGGACACCACCTTCAACTTCGGCGGCTGGCGTATCGAGCTGGACGAGTTCCCGGGTGTGGGCGTGGGGGGCGAGAACGTGCCTTACGTGACCTTCGGGCACATCTGCACCCAGAACATCGTCCACTGATTCAACGGTGTAAGTAAGCAGGGGCAGCCTGACGAGGCTGCCCCTTTTTTATTCACCCGCCAATGCCAGGTCCAACGGCAGGCGCGCCATGCTCGTGCTCGTCAGCGAGCCCAGGTACAACCAGTTTCCGTACTCCCTCGCGGTGGTGATCGGCGAGTAGTTCCCCGCGCTGCCATCCTGCAGGTTGGCGATGACCTTGCCTTCGGTATCCAACCCCAGCACAAAGGCTTTGTGCTCGATAGGCTTGGGCACCACCATCAGCGCCCGCACCATCACTTTGCGCAGCGATGGATAGCCGGCAAATCTGTCCAGCAAGGGATTGCGTGGTGAGTACAGCGCTACCCAGAAGCGGTCCTGGCCGTTGAAGCTGAGATTGTCCGGCAGTCCGGGCAGGTTGTCGAGAAACAGGTCATGGGTACCGGCGCGCTCGCCTTTGAGCCAGTAACGGCTGATGCGATAGGCGCCCGTTTCATTCACCAGCACAAAGTTTTCATCCGGGCCCAAGGCAACGCCGTTGGCGAATTGCAACTGGTCCAGCAGCACCTCGGTCGTGCCGTTGCTGAAGTCATAACGCAGTAGCCGACCATCGCCGCCATGTTCGATCACCGCTTCACCGTCCTGCCCATAACCCCAGCGGCTCGACGCGTCGCTGAAGTAGGCATAACGCCCGCTCGCGTCTACGGTGACGTCATCGGTAAAGCCAAAGGGCACGCCGTTGGCGCTGGTACTCAAGGTGGTGAGCTGGCGCTTGGCATCCAGGGCGAGCAAGCCCTTGATCCCGTCGGCAACGATCAAGCGTCCATCCGGGTGCATCGCCAGGCCCAAGGGCCGCCCACCGGTATTGACCAATACTTCCAGGCTGCGGCTGTCGGGCGAGGTGCGGATGATGCGTCCGTCATGCAAACCACTGATCAGGTAGCCCTGAGTATCCAGCAACAAGGCCTCGGGGCCGGCGATGTCCTGGGCGCCGATTCTCTGCACGCCCTTGAGGCGCAGGTTTTCGGCGTAAGGGCCGCTTTTCATCGACGGAGCCTTGGGCGGTGTCCAATTCACCGGTTGCACCTTAGTGGGCATCAACAGCAGGAAGGCGATCACCGCCAGAAACAGTACAAACAGCAGATGACGCAGTTTTTTTGGACGGGTGCTCATGACGATTCCTGGTTGTCCGGGGTGCTCGGTTCCCAGTGCAGGGTACCGAAGAGGTAATCCATCAAAGGGAGGACGATATTGAAGTTGCGCCCCTGCATCAGTTCACGACGGTGATGCAGGGCGTGCAGTTGGTGCATCTGGCGGATCCACGGCAAGCGCGCCACCGGATGCTCGGCGGGCAGGTGCTCGCAGGCGTGAAACACTTCGTAAAGTAAATACCCGAGGATCATGCACCCGGCGAACAGCCCTGCAACGTTGGGGCTCAATTGATTGAGCAACCACCAGGCGGGCAGGGTGATTGCCAGGCTGTGCAGCACGATCAGCCAGGCCGGGAACAGGATGACTCGCCAGTCGCGGGGGCTGTCGTAGGTCATGTGGCCGGGGGTGAAGAAACTGTGATGGTCGCCGGTGTGGCGTGCGTAGAACAGGCGGGCCAAGGCGTGTTTGTGGTGGCCGAGGTGGCGGTGTACGAGGTAGATGCAGAGGTTGAAGAACACCAGGGTCGCGGGCACGGTCAGCCATTGCAATGCGGATATATGGGCAGTGGATGACCAGGCCAGGGTGATGCAGGCAACGCCGTAGCCGAACACGAAACTGGCGTGGAGCCAGGGGTTGTAGTGGGGCGCGACGTTGGCGCGGTAACGGGCGCGAAAGGTCTCGGTGGGGTGGGCCATGGCGGGCAGCTCAGCGGCTTTTTGTTGGAGAGTGAGCTTAGTTGGTACTCGAATTTGTGCGAGTTTTTGCGTGGTACACCAATCTAATGTGGGAGCGGGCTCGCTCGCGAAAACGGTGTGTCAGGCACTCCATTGGGTGACTGGCTTACCGCATTCGCGGGCAAGCCCGCTCCTACATTTCGATCGCGACCGACCAGTGGCCCCTTGCGCCTGCCGAATTTACTTGTTAGCTTTTGGAAAAATGTTAACGATAACATTTGCTCTAACAATAAAAACAAAACAGAGAACCACGCCATGAAAATGCTTCCGAAAACCCTGTGTTTATTGGCTGTAAGCATCACCCTCGGCACCGCTGCTCCTGCTTTTGCCGACGCTGCCAAGCCGATTCGTATCGGCGCGTCCTTCCAGGAAATCAACAACCCTTATTTCGTCACCATGAAAAACGCCCTTGAAGAAGCCGGGGCGACCATCGGCGCGAAACTGATCATCACCGACGCCCGCCACGACGTGTCCAAGCAAGTCAGTGACGTTGAAGACATGCTGCAAAAAGGCATCGATATCCTGCTGATCAACCCCACGGATTCGGTCGGCGTGCAATCGGCAGTCAAGTCTGCCCACGCTGCGGGTGTGGTGGTCGTCGCGGTGGACGCCCAGGCGGACGGCCCGCTGGATTCCTTCGTCGGCTCGAAGAACTTCGACGCCGGCTTCCAGGCCTGTGAATACCTGGCCAAGAACATCGGCGACAAAGGCAATATCGCGATCCTCGACGGCATCGCCGTGGTGCCCATCCTCGAGCGCGTGCGCGGCTGCAAGGAGGCCGTGGCGAAGCACCCGGACATCAAGATTGTCAGCATCCAGAACGGCAAGCAGGAACGTGACCAGGCGTTGACCGTCACCGAGAACATGTTGCAGGCCCAGCCCACCCTCAAGGGCATTTTCAGCGTGAATGACAACGGCTCGCTCGGTGCGCTCTCTGCCATCGAAGCCAGCGGCCTGGACGTGAAACTGGTCAGCGTCGACGGCGCACCGGAAGCGATCGAGGCGATCCAGAAGCCCGGCAGCAAATTCATCGCCACCTCGGCGCAATACCCCCGCGATCAGATCCGCCTCGCCCTGGGCATTGCCCTGGCCAGGAAGTGGGGCGCGCAGGTGCCGGCCACCCTCCCGGTGGACATCACCCTGATCGACCAGGCCAAAGCCAAGGATTTCAGCTGGTAAATCACCCAGGCCCCACACAATCCGTGGGGCCCAGGTCATCCTTCTGAATACGAGGTCGGCGGTATGAGCAGTCTTCTGAAGCTGGAAAACATCTGTAAACGTTACCCGGGCGTACAGGCCCTCAAGTCCATCAACCTGCAAGTCGAGCGCGGCGAGATCCATGCCTTGCTCGGCGAAAATGGCGCGGGCAAATCGACCCTGATGAAGATCCTCGGCGGCGTCGAGCACCAAGATGAGGGCCAGATCCTGATCGATGGCCGGGCGCAGCAGTTCGCGACCTATCGCGATGCGATTGCCGCCGGTATCGGCATCGTGTTCCAGGAATTCAGCCTGATCCCCTACCTCACGGCGGTGGAAAACATCTTCCTCGGCCATGAGCTGAGCAACTGCTTCGGCCTGCTGCGCAAGCGCGAAATGGTCGAGGCCAGCGAGGCCTTGTTCAAGCGCCTGGGCGTGACCATCGACCTGCAATGTGCGGTCAAGCACCTGAGCGTGGCCGAGCAGCAGTTTGTCGAGATCGCCAAGGCCCTGGCCCTGGATGCGCGCCTGCTGGTGCTTGACGAACCCACCGCGACCCTCACGCCCAGTGAGGCGGAACTGCTGTTCGAGATCATGCGCGAGCTCAAGCGCCAGGGCGTGGCGGTGATTTTCATCTCCCATCACCTGGAGGAGATTTTCCAGGTGTGTGACCGCATCAGCGTGTTGCGCGACGGCGGCAATGTCGGCGTTACCGATGTGGCCGACAGTGATATCGATCACTTGGTCGAGATGATGGTCGGGCGTCGCCTGGCATGCAGTTTTCCGCCCAAACCGACTCGCGAACGCGGCCCGCTGTTGCTGGAGGTCAAGGATATCCAGCTGGTGCGCAACGGGCCCCACAACCGCTTCCAACTGCACAAGGGCGAGATCCTCGGCTTTGCCGGACTGGTCGGTTCCGGTCGCACCGAACTGGCCCTGGGCATGATGGGCGCGCTGCCGTCGGTGAGCAAAGACGTGTGGCTGCGCGGCGAGAAAATCACCCTCGACGACCCGGCCCAGGCGCTGGCCCATGGCATCGGCCTACTGCCGGAAAGCCGCAAGAGCGAAGGGCTGATCACCGACTTCAGCATTCGCGAAAACATCTCGCTGAACAACCTGCCCAAATACCAGAACGCTTCGGGCCTGATCGACAAAAACCGCGAATGCGCCAGTGTCGAGGGCCTGATGAAGCAACTGTCGATCAAGGCTCCCAGCAGCGAAAGCCGGGTGTTCAACCTCAGCGGCGGCAACCAGCAAAAGGTGGTGATCGCGCGCTGGATCAACCACCACTGCGATGTGCTGGTGTTCGACGAGCCCACCCGTGGCATCGACGTGGGGGCCAAGGCGCAGATCTACGCGCTGATGCGCAGCCTTACCGAGCAGGGCTACGCAATCATCATGATTTCCTCCGAGTTGCCGGAAATCATCGGCATGTGCGACCGGGTCGCCGTGTTCCATAAGGGCGCCATCGTCAAGCTACTCGAAGCGTCCGCCGTCAATCCTCAAGAGGTCATGCGCCATGCAACAGGGGGCTCAAGTGAATACGTCCATTAGTACCGGCGACAGCAGCCGGCTGCGCCTCAACCTGGCGCGGCTGGTGCGCTCGCCGGCCTTCTACCCGTTCGTGGGGCTGGTGGTGGTGACCTTGGTGATGATCCTTGCCAGCGACACCTTCCTCACTGCCAGCAACCTGTCGAACATTGCCCGCCAGGTGTCGATCAACGCGATCATCGCGGTGGGCATGACCTGCGTGATCCTCACCGGCGGCATCGATTTGTCGGTAGGGCCGGTGATGGCCTTGTCCGGCACCCTCACGGCCGGGTTGATGGTCGCGGGGCTGCCGCCGGGCCTGGCGATTGGCGCAGGCATGTTGATCGGCGTGGCCTTCGGCATCGGCAACGGCTTGTTCGTGGCCTACCTGCACATGCCGCCGATCATCGTCACCCTGGCGACCATGGGCATCGCCCGTGGCCTGGGCCTGATGTACACCGACGGTTATCCGATTTCCGGTTTGCCGGACTGGTTTGCGTTCTTCGGCCGCGAAAGCCTGTTCGGTATCCAGGTGCCGATCCTGATCATGCTGCTTACCTACCTGGCCGCCTATGTGCTGCTGCAACACACGCGCATCGGCCGCTACATCTACGCCATCGGCGGCAATGAAGAAGCCGTGCGTTTGTCCGGCGTGCGCGCAGCGCGCTTCAAGCTGCTGGTGTATGGCATCAGCGGCCTGACGGCGGCGATTGCCGGGCTGGTACTCACCTCACGCCTGATGAGTGGCCAGCCGAATGCCGGCGTGTCGTTCGAGCTGGATGCGATTGCTGCGGTGGTGCTCGGCGGCGCCTCGATTGCCGGCGGGCGCGGCGTGATCGTCGGTACGTTGCTCGGCGCCATGCTGCTCGGCGTGTTGAACAACGGATTGAACATGCTTGGCGTTTCGCCCTACGTCCAAAGCGTCATCAAGGGCGGGATCATTTTGCTGGCGATTTTTATCAGCCGTCAGCGCCACAAATAAACTCCTAACAAGAACAGGACTCGACACCATGGACAAGCACACCGAAATGCAAGCCGTCGTCTGCCACGGCCCCAAAGACTATCGCCTGGAACGCATCGGCAAACCCCAGGCACGCGCCAATGAACTGGTGATCCGCATCGCCGCCTGCGGCATATGCGCCAGTGACTGCAAGTGCCACTCGGGCGCAGCGATGTTCTGGGGCGGCGACAACCCGTGGGTCAAGGCGCCGGTGGTGCCGGGCCACGAGTTTTTCGGCTATGTGGTGGAAGCGGGCGAGGGCGCCGAAGAGCACTTCGAAGTCGCGGTGGGCGACAAGGTGATCGCCGAACAGATCGTGCCGTGCGGTAAGTGCCGTTTCTGCAAGTCGGGCAAGTATTGGATGTGCGAAGTGCACAACATCTTCGGCTTCCAGCGTGAAGTGGCCGAAGGCGGCATGGCCCAGTACATGCGGATTCCCAAGACCGCCATCGTGCATAAAATCCCCGAGTCGGTGTCGCTGGAAGACTCGGCGCTGGTGGAACCGATGGCCTGTTCCATCCATACCGTCAACCGCGGCGATATCCAGCTCGATGACGTGGTGGTGATCGCCGGTGCCGGCACCCTTGGCCTGTGCATGGTCCAGGTCGCTGCGTTGAAGACGCCGAAGAAACTGGTGGTGATCGACATGGTCGACGAGCGCCTGGAACTGGCGAAGAAGTTCGGCGCCGATGTGGTGATCAACCCGTCGCGGGACAACGCCCGCGAGATCATCAATGGCCTGACCGACAACTATGGCTGCGACGTGTACATCGAAACCACCGGCGTTCCGGCCGGCGTGACCCAGGGGCTGGACCTGATCCGCAAGCTCGGGCGTTTTGTCGAGTTCAGCGTGTTTGGTGCCGAGACCAGCGTCGACTGGTCGATCATTGGCGATCGCAAGGAGTTGGACGTACGCGGCGCCCACCTCGGGCCGTATTGCTACCCGATCGCCATCGACCTGTTCGAGCGCGGCCTGGTCACGTCCAAGGGCATCGTTACCCATGACTTCCCGCTGGACGACTGGGCCGAAGCCTTCGAGCTGGCGAACTCGACCAAGTCGATCAAGGTGCTGTTGAAGCCGGTGGTCTGAAAAATGAACTACGTGATGGGTGTCGATATAGGAACCCAGAGCACCAAGGCGCTGCTGGTGGATGGTCAAGGTACGATCATCGCCCAGCACAGCCAGGGGTATCGTGTGGATACCCCGAAAGTGCGCTGGGCCGAGCAATGGCCTCAGGTCTGGCTGGATGCGGTCGAGGCCTGTGTGGCGCAGTGCATGGCCAAGGCCGGCGTGGCGGCGGAACAGGTCAAGGCATTGTGCATCAGCAGCCTGTACGGCGGCTCGGGGATTGCGGTGGATGCGCAGATCACGCCGCTGCACTCGTGCCTGATCTGGATGGATCGCCGCGCCGGCGAGCAGGTAGCCTGGGTACGCGAGCAGGTTGACCTGGACCGGCTGTTCGCGATCACCGGCAATTCGGTGGACAGCTACTATGGCTTCACCAAGATGCTCTGGCTCAAGCAGCACCAGCCTGAGGTGTGGGCGAACACCCGCTACCTGTTGCCGCCCAACAGCTATATCAATTGGTGCCTCACCGGGGAGTTGGCGGTGGACCATAGCAGCGCCGGCAATATCGGCGGTGTCTACGACGTGAAGGCGCGTGACTGGTCGGGGGAGATGCTGGATGCGCTGGGCATTCCCCAGACAATGATGCCGCAGCGGCTAGTGTATTCAGGGGAGGTGGTGGGTGGCCTGCTCGACACCTGGGCAACACGCCTGGGCCTGCAAGCTGGCACGCCGTTGCTTGCCGGTGGCGTCGATGCTGCCATGGCCACGCTGGCCGCAGGGGTCACCCAGCCGGGCAACCACGTGGCAATGATCGGCACCAGCATGTGCTGGGGTTACCTGAACCAACAGGTGGACGCCCATCACGGCTTGGTCAGCATGCCCCACGTCTACAACGGCCACCGCGACCTGTACATCTTCGGCGGTGCGATCACGGCCGGTGCCTCGGTCAGCTGGTTTCGCGAGCAGTTCTGCCAGGCCGAAGAGCAACAAGCCAAGGTTACCGGCCAGGACAGCCTGGTGCTGCTGGAGCAGCGTGCGATGAACCTCCCGGCGGGCAGCGAAGGCCTGTTGTTCCTGCCGTACCTGATGGGTGAACGCAGTCCGGTTTGGGATGACCGTGCCAGTGGCAGTTTTGTCGGCTTGAACCTTTACCACAGCCGCATTCACCTGTATCGCGCGGTGCTGGAGGGCGTGAGTTTTGCCTTGCGGCACAACATCGAAGCGGGCACCCGTGGCGCGCATTCCCTGGACCCGCGCTTGATTGTGGTGGGTGGGGCAAGCCATTCGGATTTGTGGATGCAGATCATCGCGGATATTACGCAGTACCCGGTGTACACCATCGTTCAGGAGGTGGAGGCGGCGTTGGGTGCGGCGTTGTTGGCGGCGCATTCGGTGGGGTTGGTGAGTGATGGGGAGATGGACAAAGGGTGGGTGCAATTGGCGCTGCGGGCGGAGCCCAAGGTTGAAAACGTCGGGGTTTATGACCGGGCGTTTGCCGAGTACTTGAAGCTGTATCCCGCGCTGAAACCGATCATGCATAACCTGCAAACCAACTGATTCAACACAGTCCAAAAATGTAGGAGCGGGCTTGCTCGCGAATGCGGTGTGTCAGTCAACAGATTCATTGGCGGATCCACCGCATTCGCGAGCAAGCCCGCTCCCACAGGGGATCTTCATTGCTTTTGAGATGTGTATTCATGAACGCAGCCTTCGACTTCACCCACCACCGTATCCTCGTCACCGGCGCCAGCAGCGGCATCGGTCGCGAAATCGCCCAACAGCTCATCGCCAGCGGCGCTGAAGTCTTCGCCCTTGGCCGCGACGCGCAAGCTCTGGCCCAACTCGGTTGCCACACCCTCTGCCTGGACATCGCCGACAGCGCCGCCCTCGACAAAGCCCTGCACGACCTGCCGCCGCTGCATGGCCTGGTCAACTGCGCCGGCATTTCGCGCCTGGAGCCCGCCGCTGCCATCAGCGCCGAAGCCTTCGACCAAGTGATGCAGGTTAATGCCCGTGCCGCCGCGCAAGTCGCCAGCCGCGTGGCGGCCAAGATGATAGAAGCGCAGATCGCCGGTAGCATCGTCAACGTCTCCAGCCAGGCCTCGCTGGTGGCCCTGGACGATCACCTTGGCTATTGCGCGTCCAAGGCCGCGCTGGATGCGATCACCCGTGTGCAATGCGCCGAGTGGGGTCGCTTTGGCATACGCGTCAACAGTGTCAACCCCACGGTGACGCTCACGCCGATGGCAGCCATGGCCTGGTCCGAGCCGGCCAAGCGTGACCCGGCGCTGGCGGCCATTCCATTGGGGCGCTTTGCGCAAACCGTGGAAGTGGCCTTGCCGGTGCTGTTCCTGCTGAGTCGCGCCGCCAGCATGATCAGTGGCGTCAGCTTGCCCATCGACGGCGGTTACACCAGTCGCTAGCCGTTTTCCAACTGGCCGGCGATCACCACCTTGTCCCGTGGCTTGAACGGGTCTTCCAGGCGGTCGAGCAGCAGGCGCACCGCGCTGCTGCCGGCCAGGGACGCATCGTGGGCCACGCAGGCGATGGGCACGCCAAAGATATCGGCGAAGGGCAGGCGGTCGATGCCGCAGATGGTCAGGCTGTCGTGGGCGATGTTGTGCATGCGCAGTGCGCGTAGGGCGCCGAGGGTGATCAACTGGTTGAAGCCCATGATCGCGTCTGGCGCCGAGTGTTCGGCCAGGTAGTCGAGGGTATGCAGGTAGGAGGGCATCAGCGTGTAGTCGCCGGCCTGCACCTCGACCTGTACCTGCGGGTGTTCGGCCAGCACTTCGCGCAGGCCCTTGAGGCGTTCGACGGTGATACGTGAGTGCTCGGGGCCGGTCAGCACCAGCAGGCGCTTGAGATTTGGTGTCTGGCGCAGCAGGTAATGCGCGGCCTGGATGCCGCTGTGGTAGTTGTCGAGCACCACGCGGCTGAACGGGCTGTCATGGATCGTGCGATCGAGCAGCACCACCGGGGTCTTGCCGTTGGCCAGGCGTTCAAGGTAGTCGGGCTGATAGCTTGGCTCATCCGAGACCGGCGACAGGATGATCCCCGCCACACGGTAGCCCAGCAGGGTATCCACGGCCTTGCTTTCCAGCTCTTCCAGCTCATCGGTGTCCACCAGCATGATGGTGTAGCCGTGCTGTTTGGCCTCGCGGGAAATCGCCTTGATCATTTCGCTGTAGAACGGGTTGTCCACCGATGCGGTGATCACGCCGATGATCAGGCTCTCACTGCGTTTGAGCCCGCGTGCGAAGGCGTTGGGCACGTAGTCCATCTCCCGTGCCACTTCAAGGATGCGCGCCAGGGTGGCCGGCTTGACCAAGTCGGGTTTGCTCAACGCCCGGGACACCGTGATGGTGGTCATGCCGACGCGTTTGGCGATATCGCTGATGGTGACGGACTTTTTCTTGTTCATCGGTAAGGCTGCAAAAGGAAACACTCGCAGGCTAGCATGCGCGCAGGGGGAGGGTGATTCAAATCAATGGGTCCCAGCGCTGCGACCAGTCACTTTCAGCCTTGACCACTTCGCGCAGCAACCCCAGTGCCTGTTGCAACACCGCCGAATCCCGCGCCCGTGAATACACCAGGTAAGTGGGGAAGCTGAACTCCGGCGCCTTGGGCACGCGCTGCATCACGCCATTGTCCAGGTAGCTCTGCACCACGCGGGTACGGAAGTAGCCGGCTCCACCGTTTTCCAGGATGTACTGCAACGCCAGCGGGCCGAGGTTGAAACTCAGCGCGGCGCGGGCCTTGTCGGGCAGGGCGGCATCATGCTGTTGGCGAAAGCCGGGGCCCCAATCGATATACACGTAGGGGGCCGGATTGCTCGCCAATTGCACCAGGATCAGTTTTTCTTCCAGCACTTGCTCCACCTGCAACCCCGGCCAGTACTGCGGCTGGAACACCAGCGCGGCGTCGAGCACGCCCAGTTCCAGCTGGCGCAACAGGTACTCGCCTTCGCGTACTTCGGTGCGCAGCGCATGGCCGGGGAGATGCTGACGCAGGGCCTGGGCCCAGCCGAGCATCAATGGATTGCACAGGCTGACCTCGCCGCCGATATGCAGCACGTTGCGGTAGCCATCGGGCAGCGGCAGGTCGCGTTTTGCCGCTTCCCAGGTTTGCAGCAATTGGTTGGCGTATACCACGAAGGCCTCGCCGTCGGCGGTCAGCCTGGCGCCGGCGCGGTTGCGCACGAACAGTGTGCTGCCTAGCTGGCTTTCGAGGCTTTTGACTCGCGCGGTGATGGCGGTCTGGGTTACGTGCAGTTTCTCGGCGGCTGCGGCCAGGCTGCCGCAGCGGGTGATTTCGAGGAAGGTGCGTGCCAGTTCGATGTCCATGAAGCCCCCCGGGGTTGAATGGAGGGCATTGTAGTGGATGGCGGCCTGACAGCCGACGACAATCTCACTGTGGCCCCACGATCCAAATGTGGGAGCTGGCTTGCTCGCGAAGGCGGCCCGACAGCCGACGACAATCTCACGTGGCCCCGCGATCCAAATGTGGCAGCTGGCTTGCCTGCGAAGGCGGCCTGACAGCCGACGACAATCTCACTGTAGCCCCACGATCCAAATGTGGGAGCGGGCTTGCTCGCGAAGGCGGCCTGACAGCCGACGACAATCTCACTGTGGCCCCACGATCCAAATGTGGCAGCTGGCTTGCCTGCGAAGGCGGCCTGACAGCCGACGACAATCTCACTGTAGCCCCGCGATCCAAATGTGGGAGCGGGCTTGCTCGCGAAGGCGGCCTGACAGCCGACGACAATCTCCCTGTAGCCCCGCGATCTAAATGTGGGAGCTGGCTTGCCTGCGAAGGCGGCCTGACAGCCGACCTGGATGTTGGATCTGACCGGGTATATATCCGTTATTTAGGTAAAGGCGGCTATTGGTTCCGCCCTTACGGCGGGTCACTTTCGAAAAGCGCGAAAGTAACCAAAGCGCTCTTGCCCCAACACTCGGCACCTCGCCTAGGCTCGGTGTGCCCGTAATCCGACAGGGATTTGGGGGGCCGCCGCCACGCGCCATCCATGGCGCGGGGCGGCTAAACCGGCATCCCTGCCGGTTTACCCCCCAAATCCCTGTCGAATTCCGGCCAGCGTGTTTGACGGGGCGCTTAGGATCAAGATCAAGATCAAAAGCAAGAGCAAGAGCAAGAGCACGGCGGCCTGATAGCCGGCCTGAGTGGTTGAATCAAAAGCCGGTAGGTGTAGCGCCGGCAAGCCGGCTCCTACAGGGGGCATTTCAGGTTGGGGTTTGTGGGGCTTGGAGGTGCTGGGTCGGGAAGGCCTTCGCGTAGGCGTGGCACACCCGCAACACTTGTTCGTCGGCAAACCGCGCGCCCACTACATGCAAGCCCACCGGCAAGCCATTCGTCGCCAACCCAC
>Ga0302347_1000284_pt1 | contig 90672 bp, 104 predicted proteins | sample PhyWR1_FD_202178 | JGI IMG/M metagenome (GOLD analysis project Ga0302347, IMG submission 202178) | Leaf surface microbial communities from wheat plants in UC Gill Tract Community Farm, Albany, California, United States - DLSL W.R1 (v2)... | ecosystem: Host-associated > Plants > Phyllosphere >... | reverse complement strand
AATAGTGTGTCCGTGGTAGGCGCAGTTGAACATGACTGCACCCTGCCCTATCAGCCCCTGCTGGAAGTACGTGACTACCTCGACAGCTGCCCGCGGCTGAAAGAGGCGGAAGCGGATTTCCTGTGGTTGATACACCCTGATGGCACCTACAAGCGTGTTGCCATTGCTGCCTGGAACCGTGAGGACGGCGTGTACGCGGTCGCTGGCAGCAAGATTCTGGTGCCCGTGCGCAACGACAATGCCGATTTGCCTACACCTGATTTGAATGAGCAGTTGGCGCAGTTCCTCGCCACCCAACCGCTGGCTGAGGTTGCACCTTGAAGTTACGTTTTGTTGTTGTCGCCTTGTTACCTTATAGCTTGGCCCATGCGGAGCCACGCTATACACAAAATGATTTTGGTGGTGTGGGCCTTTTGCAAACACCGACTGCACGTATGGCGCCTGCCGGCGAGTTGAGCCTGAACGCCAACCGTACCGAACCGTATTCACGCTATAGCTTGTCATTGCAGCCTCTTGACTGGCTGGAAGGGACTTTTCGTTATACCTCCATCAGCAACATCAAATACGGATCAGCAGATATCACTGGTAACCAGAGTTACAAGGATAAAGCGGTAGATGCGAAAGCACGCCTTTGGCAAGAAAGCCACTGGCTTCCGGAAGTAGCACTGGGTTTCCGCGATATTGGTGGTACCGGCCTGTTCTCTAGTGAGTACTTCGTAGCCAACAAGCGCTACAAGAACCTGGATTTCAGCATGGGGATTGCCTGGGGGTATATCGGAAACCGTGGCGACTTAGACAATCCACTGGGGTATATCGATGATCGTTTCGATACTCGCCCCGATACGGTAGGGACCGGGGATGTAAACACCAGTTCTTATTTTAGAGGCAAGCCGGGATTGTTTGGCGGCATTGCTTATCAAACACCGTGGGCGCCTTTGAGTCTTAAGGTTGAATACGACGGCAATGATTACAAGCACGAACCTAAAAACAACAATCAGGTTCAGGACTCTCCGATTAATATCGGTGCAGTCTATAAGCTTAACGAAAATATTGATTTGACCGCAGGCTGGGAGCGCGGCAATACCGCCCTTTTCGGTATTACCCTGCACACAAACTTTGTCAGCCGCAAGGCACCCGTCAAGAGCTTTGACCCACCAGCGCAGCCGCTACCAGCTCGGGCACCTGTCGCACCTCTGGAAGAGATCGACTGGGCTGCAGTTTCGCAAAAACTGGAGAAAAACGCAGGCTATAAAGTCGAGCGAATCGCCCAACGTGATTCCGAGCTGATGGTGTATGGCGAGCAGTCGAAGTACTTTTACACCGCCAAGGGCGCGGGGCGGGCCAGCCGGATTCTGGACAATTCCGCCAACGATCAGATCGAGTGGTTCACTATGGTGAACAAGCGATATGACATGCCAGTGGAAGAAATCAGCGTCCCACGCTCGACCTTTCGCGACGTCGTCAATAAAGAGCAGGATCTGGTCAATCTGCATCGAACTACGGAGGTCAATCGCGCTACGGCCCACTATGACAAAACCCTGTATCAGCAAAAACCTGACCCGTTTACCTATGGCTTTGGCTTGGGTTACCAGCAGAATCTGGGTGGCCCTGACGGCTTCCTGCTTTACCAGATCAGCGCCTATGCCGAAGGGCAATATCGCTTTACGCCTAATACATGGGCAAGTGGCGGCGTCAGCGTCAACCTGTTGAACAACTATGACAAGTTCACTTATGACGCGCCAAGCAACATGCCGCGTGTGCGTACCGACTTGCGCCAATATGTCACAACCTCCGATGTCACCATGCCAGCCTTACAACTTAACAAGGCAAAGCGACTGGACCAGGATCTGTATGGCATGGTCTATGGTGGTTACCTTGAGTCGATGTATGCCGGTGTCGGCGGCGAACTCTTGTATCGCCCAATGGGTGAACGCTGGTCGATCGGTGCCGATCTGAACTATGTGCGCCAACGGGACTTTGACCAGGGCTTTGGCCTGCGTGATTACCGGACAGTAACCGGTCATGTCACCACTTACACCAAGCTGCCCTTCGATCTGGACGCCGCAGTCAGCGTCGGCCGCTATCTGGCCCGCGACTGGGGTACCACCATCGATATCTCCCGAGAATTCACCAATGGAGTGAAGTTCGGTGGCTGGGTAACACGCACCACCGCCTCTTCAGAAGAATACGGCGAAGGTAGTTTCGATAAAGGTATCTATATCTCGATTCCGTTCGACGAGATGATGAGTGTGTCGACCATGAGCCGCGCCAATATCGCCTGGGCACCGCTGACTCGAGACGGTGGCGCCATGCTGCATCGCCAGTACTCGCTGCATACCATGACCGATGGGCGTAATCGTGACGCCTTCTACGAGAACTTCGAGAAGATCACCGAGTGAGTCAACTGATTCAGCGCCTGGTTGCTCTGCCCTTCTGGCTGCGCGCACTGCTTTTTTTGGCAGTGTGCGCAGGGCTGCTTTTTACCGGTTTGCGCACTCGGCCAATTCCGCAGTTTTTCGCCCAGGAAGACAAGCTGCATCATTTTATTGGCTTTTTTGCCCTGTCATTCAGTTGCCGCCTTGCCTTTTTGCACATCAGGCTACTTTGGCCCGCCATTGGCTGCGTGCTGGCAGGGGTACTGATTGAATATGCCCAGGCCCTTATGCCGTTGCGCACCGCATCGTTTTATGACGCTCTTGCCAACACTGCCGGCGTCGCTGTCGGGCTGGCAGTAGCATGGCAGTGTTCGCGCCACACGAAGAAAGATTGGCAAAACAGATAAAGCGTGGTAGCGCAGGTCAATCCCGTACCTTTTTCGAGGCCTTTAACACTGTTTATCTCGAGAAATCGACCTTCGATATTCACGATCTGTAAAAATGCCAGCGAAAACAACACCAAATGTATCAAATGTTATAAAATGTCGGATTCAAAACCGGCTTATATGGCAAAATCCCAAAGCCTCTAAGTACTTGGGTTAGGTGATATGCTTGTCGCAGGATGCAATACCGATATACAGGCCCCCAAAGCGCTTAATTTTGTACACAGCCAAGCGTTGGTCGACGATATAGAACAACTCATCACTTCTGATGTGAGGCATTTTGACGCCTGCAGCACCCTGGCTAACCTCGCTTGCGATTTCCGCCACACAGAAGCGGTCTTTATTGAGGTCAATGCGCCCGACGCTATCAACGATAGCCTGGAGTTGCTCAAACATATTCGCCTGTTCAACCAGGCCGCCTGTATCTTTATACTGGTCACCCATAACAAGTCATTTACCAGCATCAATCATTATCTTGCAGGCGCTGATCACTGCATAAAGTTACCGGTTGACCCCCTGGAAAAGCAGGCACTCCTGTCTCGCACTTTCGAAGAGTCGCACTGGGGAACCAATACCCAACTGACCCTTGACCGGACTCGGCTTTTATTGTGCAGTGCCACCAGCAAGATTGAAATCTCATACACTGAAATGACTATTATCGACGCCCTTGTTAAAGCGCCGCAGCATGTATTGAGCCAGGACAGCATTGCAAAAACACTAGACCCTAACATTGTCTTTTATGATCCGCGCGCACTGGAAAAAACCATTAGCCGCTTAAGAACAAAGATCAAAAAAGCCTATAATCTGGAATTAATCTTTAGTGTTCGCGCATTCGGTTACCGTTTGCGTCGAGGCACAATCACAGCATAACCGACCATCTATAATTACTTCATGTGCTGCACTGCAGACCGCTGTAGTTCGCCAATTGGCATCAGCCTTATACCGACGAATGGAGACGTTGAAGCATGAAGGTAACACTCAGTTTTTCCACCTATATACCCTCAACATACAACAACCCGCCTGCCGATTCATCCAGCTTGTTCTGCGCAACCGAGGTGCAACGCTCCGCAAGCCTGCCTGCCTGCGAACGCACCCGCCAATGGCGTACGCCTCACTTGGCGCTTTGGAGCGACCAGATCAATGTGCAACGTGCCCCGGCATCTGCACACCAGCACATCCCTGAAGTAGCCAGCCTTATAACGGCAAGAACACCTAACTTGCTCAAAACCCATCCCTACTCCCTGGGCCTGACTATTATTCCCATTTTGAAAACCATCCCGATATCTCCAGCGCCTAAACCCAACGTACATTATTCCGACAGTCCTGACATTTGGTTGTTTTGCTTTACAGCACAATGCCTGTGCAACAACACCGCCTGTATTCAGTTAACCGCCATTGAATCACTGCTGATCAAGACTCTAACCCAAACAGATGAACGCATTTGCAGCAAGCAAGAACTTATTATCGGCATCAATAAAGACGCCTATAATTATAGCGGCCTGGAAATGTCCCTAAGCCGACTTCAGAACAAGTTCAAAAGCATGTTTGGTGAGCGTCTTTTTCGCTCGGTACGGAATCGCGGCTATTGCCTGGTGCAAGATGTGAAGGTTGCCAAAAAAGTGGCATAAAGCAATCACGCTACCGACAGATACAGGCAGTTAGCTATTATATCGACATCACTTAAAGTCATAATTTTCTGATCTATTGAAAATAACAACCGATCCACGCATTGTTATAAAACGTCGAACCCTTGCTACTGATTACCTTTATTATTAACGTTTCGTGTGGCCACTAACTGTTTCAGCTATGGCGCCACGCAACGCCTGCACATGGAAGAGTGCTGTGATTTATTTCTGCCAGTTGCTCCCCTATAGTCAAGTACTTATCACAAGGGTGCTCTCTTGATTCATACACGTCTAGATCGAAAAACCGTGGCCAGAGGGCTGACTTTTTGGGGCCAGTGGTCTGTGGCCATGGCCTTTGTCGTCGCCTTGTTAATGGCACTGGTCTATACCAAATTTGGCAGCGTCGATTTTCATTACCGCATACTCGCCGTCCTGACCCTGCTGGTATCAGTGCCCGCCTATTCCGCCACACATGTTTACTATAAAAGGCACAATGCTTTTAACGGCTGCGTCCGCCTGTTTCTGGGCTGGATGCTGACCCTGGCATGCCTGTGTACCATTGGCTTCGTGACCAAATCCGGCGAACTGTTCTCTCGCGAAACCCTGATCAGCTGGGCCGCGCTGGGTTTTCTGATTCAAGTGCCGCCGTATCTGATACTGCATCGACTGTCCAGATTTTATCATCAGCGCAATAACCATCATTACAACAGCCTGATTATCGGCTCTGATGGTGTAGCGTTGAAACTGGCCGACAGCTTTATTCAACAAAATCATTTCCCGCTGGTCGGCGTGGTCAGCGCCTCTCCATTTGAAGATGCCACCAATTCCCCACTTATTGTGGGTGAACTAGCCCAGCTACGCTCACTGATTACCGAGCATAATATCCGTCGGCTTTATATTTCCTTGTCCCTGCAAGAAGCTCAACGTATTGAAGCGCTTTATATCGACCTGCTGGACTTGAACGTCGATGTCGTCTGGGTTCCCGATCTGGACAGCATGATGCTGCTTAACCATTCGGTCAGTGAGATCGGCGGCCGTCCGGCCATCCATTTGAATGAAAGCCCGCTTACAAGCTATCCGACTGCAGCCTTGAGCAAGGCATTGATGGAGCGCTCGCTGTCACTGGTCGCCATTGTTTGCCTCAGCCCGGTACTTGCAGTGATTGCCATGGCCGTAAAGTTGTCGTCCCCAGGCCCGATCCTGTTCAAACAGCATCGCCATGGCTGGAATGGCAAGGTCATCAAGGTGTGGAAGTTCCGCTCCATGCAAGTTCATGATGACAAACAAGTCAAACAAGCCAGCCGTAACGACTCGCGCGTCACCGCTGTTGGTCGCTTTATCCGCCGCACTTCGCTGGACGAACTGCCACAACTGTTTAATGTGCTACATGGTGATATGGCACTGGTGGGACCACGTCCACATGCAGTCGCCCATAACGACTATTACACCGGCAAGATCCACGCTTATATGGCCCGTCACCGCATCAAGCCCGGCATTACCGGCCTGGCACAAATCAGCGGTTGCCGCGGTGAAACCGACACCATCGAGAAGATGCAAAAACGTGTTGAAATCGACCTCGACTACATCAACAACTGGTCGCTGTGGCTCGATATAAAAATCATGATCAAGACTCCGCTTACCTTGATCTCGAAAGATATTTACTGACAGCACGAAACTCCAGCGTGCCACGCAACAAAATTGTGGGAGCGGGCTTGCTCGCGATGGTAATTAGCGATGACGCCTATTAACTGAATCAGTGCGGCGTTCTAAAGACCATCGCGAGCAAGCCCGCTCCCACACTTGAGCAGCGTTGCTGTTTCCCGTGGACTTTTCCGTTTCAGAGCAAAATATCCCCTCGCCTCAATCCCGCCGTAGCGCACTCCCATCCCGCGTAGCAAAACAACCCCTCTCGCACTGACCTCAAATTTCCTTTTATAGATTCAAGTTCCGCCAAAGTTGCCAGCCATTAAATTGACGTCAATATACCCTCTAATTAATCCACTCTAACCACTCAACAAAACAACCTTATCGTCTCGACTGCAAACATATATGGCCATATGATATCATCCCGATAAGCCAGCTTCACTCGAACAGGATGTTTTGTGTGCCGACGTACTTTTATACGGACTGCGTAATAACCGATCTGAAACAAATAGACCTTCACAGTAACGAGTTCACTGCCCGAATCAATGGGCGCACGGCCAAGCGCCTGGCCATGACCCATGACCTTTATCACCACCTGATGGGCGCTGACCGCAGTGCCAAAAGCCGGGTCTGGTTTTACGCCCCCGGATTCAATAAAGCGTTGGTCATAGCCGCTGTACGGCCTGCCGGCCAAGAGCACAGCATGCTGCGCAATCGCGCAATCAGAAGCCCTTATAAAATGCTGTTCAGAACCTTGCTTGCCGGCCTGCTGGCCTGGTTCGCCACCTGGGCCTTGCTGGCGATTCCGGTGCTGTCCTGGTATGGCGCCAATGCGCCCAAAGGTGTGCTTGTACTCGAAACGCTCAGCATTCAGATCGGGACTGGTGTAGCGGGCTTGTACTGGATTTACCAGTTGTGGATCAGGGCAAAAATCAACAGGCTCGATAGCTGGCAACCGGGTGATATAGCGCCTTATACCCGGGCACTTAAAACCAAAACACAACCCGCTCCGCCAACCCAACCCACGACCGTCAAAGTGATTGCCCCTGAACTTGTCGAGTAATGGTCCTGGTTGCTGCTGGCAGCCCCTCTGAGGTCCACACGCACTGCTTGGTAGCAATGCGCAAGATGTGGGTCTGGCCTGCTCTTCAGCTGTAGCCCGACACGAACCAGGCCATTGAGATATCCGTAACCAGAGTCCCATCTGGTAGGCGAATACGCTTTTGAAGACGTCCTTCCTCTACAAAGCCAAATTTCTGATAAAGATGCCTTGCACGATGATTGAGTTCACGCACGCGCAATTCGATTTTCACTAACCCTTGTCGAGCGCCAGCCCATTCCAACAGTTGAGCCATTAACTGGTGGCCGATGCCTTGCCCCACATGTCCGGGGTGTACGACAATCGTCAAGTTCAAAACGTGCGCCAATGCTTCAAGCCCCAATGGTTCGAGTAGCGCGTGCCCTACTATTTGCCCATTTAGTTCAGCCACCAAGTAAAGACCCTGATCATTCAGCGCCAGGATTTTTCGCTCAAAGGCTTGCGCAGTGAACTCATCAGGTCGCGAGACTAGCAAACCAGGCGTTCTTGCAGTTTCACGCTCCGCGGCACACAACTGCGTAGCGTCGCTCAATGAAGCATTACGAATAGCCAGATTTTTCAAGGGTTAGCTCCGCTTTAAAAGCCCGAAAAGCGCCACTGTTCGCTCCAGCCCACAAGCTTGATGATGGATACCCTAGCATGCACTAATTAGAAGCCTCTGCCAGCCTCACCAAGGGTGACGCGCATTGGCAAGGCAGAATGCGGATTTCACACTGCCGGTAACTGTGCGGGAGGCTTGATATGGGTAATGCATGAAGGTGAGGCCACCGGATAACCTCGTGTTTTCGACCTTGAAACGCTCAAGCTAAGAATGCTAAGCATTCAAGACTGAGTATCCTCAAGCGCTTGCAGCGGAATCTGGTCAAGCAAAATACAGCTCAGGCTTGTGTGCGGTTGCGCGAGCCAGGCCCGTGTCGAAACGATTTGGCCAGGTCTTACGCAAGGCATCAGCGCTGTAGTAGAGATCCTCTAACAGGCGTGTCAAAGGCCCGGATCCGTGTCCGGCCTGTGCCATAAAGGCTGCAACACGCTTCGCACTAATTATCAGGTACTGGCTCATCGCGGTATTTAAGAGCGGAACAAAAACGCCAGCAACTTGGCTGGCGTTCGAGAGGATCTGCAGCAACTGCTGCACGGTGATGGGCATGGTTTTCCCCAGCCAAAAAAAGACCTGGAATACTCAAGTCTCTGTTTCTGCTGAAAGTGATTACCTACCAGCGATAGATTTCAAACTCATCAAAATACAGCGAATGCCAACCGCCTTCAGGCGCACCCGTCCCCCCGATGAAAGCATTCGTGTTTACCGTAATGAACAATGTGTCGGCGCTCTGTGGGCATGCGGCCTCATCATTTCCGTTGATGTTTACCAGCGGGAAGTACGTCCCCCAGGAGGACGTTGGAGTGAAGGAGTAGTTGGAAAAGGGGGCACCTTGCGAAGCCCGGGGAATGCCATTCTTATCAAACCCCAAGCTGTTTCCCCAGCGCATGGTGACGCCCAGCACTCCGCCCCTGGCGTTTTTATCGAGGCACTTAAAGCGGTAGTGGTATCTTTCACCTGGCCGGGATCTGATGGCAATAGTAAATGCTGTTGAGCCACTCGGAGATGAACTTGAACCAATCTTCTTCTGCACCCGAAGAGACTGCCCCCCAGAAAATGCAGTAACTGGACTGTTCGAGAGAATCAGATTTTCGCCGGTGCGCCAGTCCAGCGCCGTACCAACACCGTTCTGGATATAAATCATGTCCTGAATATCCGGAGCTTCAAAACCATAGTCCATCAGTACCTGGTCTTTGCCCCAACCTGACACGTTGGACGTGTTACCAATTTCCCAGTCGCGCACAATAAGGCGCCCGCTGCCACTCGCAAACGCGATCTTTGGTTGGATCGCGGGCACACGGGGCCCATCAATGGTGATGCTCGCCCCAGCGCCTATCAGGGCAAAATAATCAGCGGTGAACCTGATGTCGCTACCAGTATTGGGGTGCGCAAGTATGAAGCCACCATTGATCGAGAGCCGCGCTTGATCTCCGCTGATGTCGATAGGCGGCGCAGTGACCGGCGTATTTACATGGCCCATTTCAAAGTGGCAACTAACCAGATTCACACTGGAGTTCCTGATGTGGAACTGAGTCGAGCCATCTTTACCGTTGAAGTCGAACGATACTTGCGAAAAAGAAACACTCGCGTTGTTGGCTTCCATCGTCAAGATTCGACGATTGCCATGAGTCGAACCACCGTTGAACGAAAAGTTTTCACCGTAGTTCGCCTCACCGGCTGGCAGATGAAGAACGCATGCATTCGAATAAAACTCGCAATCCTCAAATCTGGCGAGGTATGCATCTGACCCTGCAAAAATTGCGTCCCGAAACCCTTGAACATAGACACCCCGGAATGTGGGTGCCTGGCCCGTGGCTGTTGTCATTGGTGCGTTCGACCCAATACGAAACGCATCAACGGTTTTGTCTCGCCCAGGTCCAATCACAGAGAATCGACGCATTTCAGATCCGCATCCGCCATAAGCGACGTTCGGTCGATTTGGCTCGGATCTGACAAACGTAATGGCGGTACCACTTTTCATCCCGGAAAAATCGAGCGCTCCCATACAGCCGATTAGCGAAGTCTTCGGGTATTGAATGACAAGGCCCGCATTGCACTTTGCGTACAGGGTCGGAATGGCCACAGGCCAGCCATCGGCTAGAGAAGCCGCATAATCCAACGCTGCCTGGATCGCAGGCTGCCAATCCCAGGTAGACGGGTCCGAAGGTGATGGCTTACTGATAATCCGATCGGCGTACTCCCAGGCTGACACAGGCTGAGCATCCAGCATTTGCTGGGCATACTTTATCGCCCCACCGATCAAACGGCGCTTATAGCCAAACATCTCCGGGTTTTGATCGCTGTCCGCCAACTGTTGCCGTAACGAATCATCACCAATCAGTTTCAGCTTCGGCCCATCGATGGCCCAGTCAGTGGTTCTCAGCGGCAGAAACTGGCTTTTTACCCGGTACTCACTCCCAAGATAGCTAACGGTCTGTGTGGCGCGAACCAGCATGAGTCCATGGGTGTATGGCACAGGGGGCTCATATCCGCTGGCCCCCAGAAAGGCCGTAAAAGCGGCTTCACGCTCGACCTGACGCGCATTGAACTCACCTTCCATGCCTGACCATGACTTGCGCGGCACACCCTTTCGGTCGGAATAGGACGGCGCAGGCCCAAGAGACAAATAATCAAGATTCCGGGAGTTGTCAGACAGATCTTTCGGCGACGTAGAGCCAATCGGGTTGCCGGTATTGTGCGTCATGGTTGTGTTGCTCGCAGAGTACGCCAGCGGCGCCGCGAAGGATGCGGTGCCGAGGGCGCTGAGTTTTAACAAGTGCCGGCGACTTACCATGACGACCAAACCTCAGAAAACAGGAAAAGTCGGCAGTATACCGGTGGAAATTTCGTACAGATGTAATGGCCAGACTGGCCATTACTGGAATGAATCAAGTTTCATGTTGGCGCGGCCACTTTTGATTCATGGCGGCATCAAAGATGTCAGCCATTGAGATGCAGTTCGGGGCTGGACGGCCCCTGATACCCTAGACATCTCCAGCCTATGCTTGGACTGCCAAACAGCAGAACGTGCTCACCCTCCCCCTCAGACAGTTGCGCCTCTGTGACATCCATCAACCTGGTCACTGACGCTTCGATGGGAACAGAGGTGAATCGCCGTCGTTGTTTTGCTCCCCCCCTCAGGAGTGAGCTGGCAGCAACTATTCGACAATTTCAATTCAGGGATAGTCGGCCTGAAGCACCCCGTAGATTGTGCTGGAACATCCCCGCCAACTGTTGGGGCACTCCAAGGAGGAAAGTACGCGCAGGGCGTATCGACGGGGTGGCGAAGTTGTCTCACTGACTAAAGCCAATATGCGTAACACCTCCCAAATATGCGGGGCTTATCGCCACTTTTTCGCAGGCATTAAAATACTCCGTAGACCATAATCTGCGCAGCTTTCGGAGGCGAAATCGGACCGGCGTGGGCAATCTCGTAATTTATGGCAAAAAAGCCATTGCCTTTCATATGGTTACCATAGCTGCGAAGCCGCACTCAGGTTTTACAGGCAGGCTGGAATACCTGATTTAGAGCCATCCGAATTTTTGAATGCGCAAACGCTTTTTAGGCACCGGGCGGCCTAAAAGGATTGACTCAGTTCAACCGTCTAACCCTTCTAGATATCGAAGTTGATTGTTGCCATTGGAATTATCCGCCTCGAGCCATGTCTAGGAAGTTATAACCCGGTTTAACTGCCATACGGGTCAGCCACGGGTATCGAGCAATGGATAGCAACCAGTACCTCGAATAGTACGGACCTATGTCAGCGCTGCCCATTTGATAAAGTGTCCGGGTTGAAATTGGAAGTGCTCATTCTCTATATCCCCAGATCAACCACGAAGGCACCCGCATGCCCGCCCCCACAGCCCGCCCCGACCTAGTGTATGAATACCCGGCGCACCTGCGCGCTCAGGTCGAGGCCGCTCCGCGAGCACCCGGGGTGTATTTCTTCTACGCTGAGGGCGATTCGATACCGCTCTACATCGGCAAAAGCATCGATATCCGCAGTCGACTGCTTTCTCACCTGCGCGCACCGGAAGAAGCCCGGATGCTGCGCCAGGCGCAACGGATCGAGTACCGGCAAACCGCTGGAGAAATCGGCGCCCTGCTGCTGGAGTCCCGATTGATCAAAGAACTGCAACCCTTGAAGAACAAGCGGCTTCGTCGCCAGCAGCGCCTGTGCTCGCTACGAATTCGCGACGGGGTGCTGGAGATCATCGACACCACCGCGATCTGCGAAGGGCCGCAGTTGTACGGGTTGTTCCGTAACCGGCGCATGGCCACCGAGGCCCTGATGCTGATGGCGGACGAGCACCGGCTCTGCCACACGCTGCTGGGTCTCGATAAACCAACCGGACGAAGCTGCTTCAGAGCTCAAATCGGCAAGTGCGCCGGGGCATGCAAAGGCGCAGAAAGCCTTGAGGCGCATACCCACCGCTTGTTGAGTGCTTTAGAGCGCTGGGCCGTGCATCACTGGCCGTATCCAGGCGCAATCGCATTGCACGAGCGCCACGGCGAGATCGAGGAGTACCACGTCGTAGACAGCTGGCGTTATATCGGAACCTATGCCTGCGAAGCAGAAGCCCGACTGGCACCCAAGCTGACCGGGCAAGCATTCGATGCTGACTGCTACAAGATTCTGGTACGACCCGTGTTGCTCGAAAGTACTCCCATCATCATGCTGTCGTAGCGGATGGCTACGTACGGCCTGGCGCAGCGAGACGTCTACATTGATCCGCAGTTTTCATGCTCTAGCCATATGCACTGGACTAAACGATCCGTAACCACGGCCAGCGTGATTGATAGCTTGTAGCCTTTTGATGGAACAAGTCAGGCTGAAGATTTTTGCTGTTGGGCCGCAGATACCCCAGTGCAACATCATCCAATCCGTAAGGCGCATATACCTCACCCGTGCCAGGGTCCAGGCCAATGCAGGTACCCGATTGGTCATCGCTATCGTGACCAGGCGCTCAGGAGTCAATTTCACTTCAAGTCCTCAGGTTTCGACACGGCACGCTGTCCCTTAAAGGGCATCCAGGATAAAGCCGACACCTCTACTTTGCGTCCGTATATCCGTGTTATGGCGGCTGTGCGTGGGGGACCTTTGGATCTGCCGGGGACCTGCATGCCCGGTCCGTCAACCTGCGTACAGCTGCCACACTCATTCGTTTGACGGCGAACAGTGGCAGATCCTCACTGAACTGCCCTTCCATGTGGAGCGACGGTCGGAGTCAGGTCGTCGCTAACCGACCCGAAGCAGCCCTTGATGTCTGTTTGTTGTCGTCATATGTTGTCGGCTTTCATGGAGGATTCTGACTGATGGCACGCGTGGGTTTGATACTGACACCCGGTTTTGCGGACTGGGAATATGCCTTCATCGCTGGCACGGCGACTCCGTTTTACGGAATCGACGTGAGGTTTTTCGCTCCTGCTACGGGGAAGTTTCGTTCGCAGGGTGGATTGACTGTAACGGTCGATAACAGCTTGCAACAATGTCTGGACTGGAAACCGGACGTGGTCGTCGTCATTGGAGGAATGGTCTGGGAAAGTGCTGAAGCCCCGGATATTCACGACTTTCTTCATGCCAGTCGTTCAAGTGGAGCAACTGTTGCCGGTATCTGTGGAGGAACGCTGGCACTTGCGAGGGCCGGGCTTCTAGACACGGTTCCTCATACCTCGAACAACGCTGACTTCTTACAGAATGCCGTCAGTTATAAAGGCGGCATGCTTTACCGAAGCAGCTCAACAGCGGTGATGGCAGATCGCATCATTACTGCTCCAGGCACCGCTCCCGTTAGCTTCACCTGCGCAGTGTTTGAAGGTGCCGGGCTATCTTCAGAGAGCATTTCTCAGTTCAGGTCAATGTTGGCAGCGGAACATGGGTGATCGCATCGTCCGGGTATGTCGGGCACATTCTCAGGAGATAATTGATGAGCGCTGGCGATGTACCTGTGGGGCAAGTGGTACAAGGCTACGTAACCTTTGTCGGGAGTGAGGGGCCGTGGATTGGAGCGCAGTTCATGTGCTTCAGTTATAGCGTCAATAGAAAGCGGTTTCACAAGTCACTCAACGAAACCGTTGACGCTTGGTCAAGCGCAACTCTGCGTAAAGCCTCATACGGGCTGAAGGTAGGCGACCCTGTGTCGGTTTGGTGCTCTCTCGGCGACCCGGACGTGTGTTGCATCGGCGAGAAACCCGCCGAAAAACCAGCCTTGTTGCGTTTGATTGAGGCTCTGGGAGCGATAGGATTTCTAAGTTGATCCACGCGGCACAAGTCGACATGTTTTGGGCGTCTACTGTATAGCCGTGCTGGATCATTCGATGCCTGAATCCTGGCGCGCAAAATGAAACCCACCAAAAACCCGACGAATCTCCGTCTGGTCATTGATGCTAACCATTACCCTCCCCTGACACCCGCGCATAAACTCCGCCATTCGCTCGTCATTCTCGAACCCGAATACGACACCATACCCCCGCCACCTGCCAATACAGCGGGTCCATGTAGTGAAACGTATGTGGCCGGTCGTAGCGTTCAGCGCATTCAAGCCAAGGTCAGTTCTCGATATAGACCCCAGCCAGCCGCTGCCATGCTGCTTACAGCTTTACTTTATTCCGCAGCAGATTGACGGGCTGGCCGCTCTTTCCCGGAGCAATTGAACGCTTTTTGGCTTGATTGTAAACGGCGCTGTGTTCTTGTTTGCCGACGGTATTCACCGACACAATGATTCGCTCATCAATGACCTTGTGCACCAGCCGACAGCCTTCAGCTTCATTTTGCGGAATACATCCCCCTTTTGCGCAGCCATAAAAAAACCCCGCAGACGTGAGTCTGCGGGGCTTTCGAAGGTGGAGGCCGAAGCCGGAATCGAACCGGCGTGGGCGGATTTGCAAACTAAACCGGGATTATCGACGCTTGCTGTGCTGATCATTGTTTTTCGTTCCGGTATTTTACAGGACACGACCGGCTGAAAAGTGCAGGCTAGAAGGGTCGGATTTTGGGTTCCGGAATGTTTTTTCTGCCCCCTTGGAAGACCTGCCACTCGCGATTTTCAATGCGCTGGGTTTAATGAATTTATGTTTGATGAATATTTGAAACGATGGGATCTGACCATTGATGGTGATGCTTTCGTCTCGTTGAACGGCAATCTGCTGCCCGTTCGCCAGCTCGGCATACCCGCCATGCTGAAAATCTCGCAAGTTGCTGAGGAACAAGCTGGCGGCTTGCTGATGGCATGGTGGGACGGCAAGGGTGCTGCGCCCGTTCTTGCCCATGATGACCAGGCTTTGCTGATGGTGCGCGCACAGGGCCCCGCCTCGCTTATGCAAATGGTCAGTGACGGCAGGGACGACGAGGCGACCCGCATCCTCTGTGCGGTAGCCGCCCAACTGCATGCACCAGCTGCCAAACAGATCCCCGCTCTGGTTCCACTGGAACAATGGTTCGAAGCGTTATGGGACGCGGCAGCGATGCACGGCGGTATCCTTGAACACTGCGCTAGAACCGCACGGGAACTCCTGGCTGCACCACGTGATATCACGGTACTGCATGGCGACATCCATCATGGCAATGTGCTTGATTTCGGCCCGTCCGGTTGGCTCGCCATTGATCCCAAGGGGCTGTACGGCGAACGAGGCTTTGATTATGCGAACATCTTTTGCAATCCCGACAGTGAAAGTGCCCTGGCGCCGGGATCCTTCGCGCGCCGGATAGAAATCGTTGCAAACGCTTCTGGCATCGATCGCCAGCGATTACTGCAATGGGTGCTCGCTTGGGCAGGCTTGTCGATCACCTGGATGCTCGAAGACGATCTTGAACCGGGCACCAACCTCGGGGTGGCTAAACTGGCTGCAGCGGCCCTCGGCATCGCCTATTAGTCATCTGCGCTATTCATGGCCGGCGATTCGATTTTTTCGGGCAGCACTTCCTGATCAATTTGGCACCCACCATAAAGCCGGTGCCACATCGCATGACCGACCGTTTTTAATGGACTGTATCCTCACGCAACGTCAAAACCCCAAGCAGATCGCAGCCTTCCTGCAAGAGCAGCGCCGAGGCTTCACAAATACAGCTCAGATCATGGGGATGGCTGCTGTTGCCGCTCATAAGCGACAAGCACTGCAGCAGGTTTTTTGCAGCCCTGATTCGCTGATCGGCACAAACCAACAAGGCTGGAAGCGAAGCGTCGGTATCAATCAACAAAACGCTGGAGCCAACGGGGTTATCGGTTTGGGCCAAGTAATGCGACATAGTCATCTCCTGAAGGATGTAGCCCCCCTACCCACTTGCACACAGAAAGGGTGGCGATTGCACGCAGGCGTGCAAGACCGGTCAGGAACCCGGCAGATCCGAGGATCTCCCGCGTGCAACCGCCATAACGCTGATCGAGGCTCTGACCCTGCTAGGCGAAATGACAAGTTGAAATCCTGATTGCAGGCTTGCACACCTAATCGCTGATGAGGTCGGCGATGGCTAGGAATGTATGCAGCCCCTGGGGAGATGACAATGGCGATCCGCCAAACTCAGATTGATCCTACTCAAACGAACGAACCCTCTGATTAGATCAATTCAGTCTGCTGAATCGCAGCGGGTATTTTGTTCAAAGTGCCGGCAAGACTGAGTGCAGTGAAACCTCCACTACCTGACCCTGCCATACACCTTGCCGGCGACGCGCAATGACCAGGCAATCTCCCGTACCAGAGGCACTCGCCACCAGATCCCCACCTGGAGACCAGAAAGCGCTGCGGCCGGCACAGGTCCAGCCTCCAGAAGGGCCGCCATGATTGGCCATCAATACACCCATCGAATGCACTTTGGCATAGCTCTGCAGAATCTCGCTGTCGCGCGCATAACCGTTTTCACTGATCAGCACGCTGGTCGCATACACACCTGCACCCTTAAGTGCGGCGGCATGGGCGTGGCTTGGGTGGGTAAAGTCGGCGCAGATAGACAGGGCAACGTGCTCGGATCCGACTCCCAGCAACGCTCCACCATCACCTGGTGTGAACACAGCCTCTTCACCTGAGTGAAGGTGCTGTTTTGTATAGATTGCCTGCGAGCCGTCAGCGGCAAAAACCAATGCTCCGATCATGATGGCGTCACTACCAGGTTGGCGCAGCGGCAGCCCAATGACAGTTGTCATTGCCAAGTGCCTGGCCAACTCGCGCAACGGTTGCAAGATTTCCGCGTCAGGAGTTTGCGCAAGCTCACGGGCGAGTGACGGCTCATAGCCAGTCAGGGATAACTCCGGAAACAACAGAAAATCGACGCCGTGCTTGGCGGCGAGCTCCATTAACTGAAAATGGCGGGCAATATTGGCGTTGAGGTCGCCTGATGCTGAACAATATTGAGCGGCGCAAATATCGAGATCTGTCATCAAGCCTTACGTCATCAAAAGGATGGGATCGCGAATTTTGACTGAAAATTCAGCATTTTGGAGCGCAGTATTTAAACTCAAACCCAACACAAAGCATCCAGCAGACAGGTTGTCGTACTCGGAAAGCTAAATCTAGGGACAGATAGACCCCTAGCACCCCATGTTCGTTCGCAAATCTCATAAGCCATTGTAATTAAAAGAAAAATACAATTTTGCATGATAACAAAATGTACTGCGATTCGTGCGCAGGCAAACGGTAAACCGGGGCCTGCAGGGTAGGTTTTGCGCAGCTTCGGTACCACCTCACCTCCAGCTTTTGATTACAGCCATTCTCAGATCTGTAACGCTGAGCTGACCGCTTTCGGCCAAGAGTCGTCAATCAGCGCATATAAAGCCAGTGGTGATTAAGTATGATGCGCCTGGTGTCATGGAGTGATATAGCCTAAGGAGTAGTCATGATAAAACCACCTTTCAAAATTCTTAAATCTCATCTAGTAGATGCATTTTTCATTACTGCCGAAAAGTTGTATCGCGAATTCGAAGAACCTCTAGAGGCGGTGGATAGATTCAGAAGTGGACGAATCTATTTTCTTGTCAAACGACGCAAAGCGCGGTTTTCCAGTGTGAGCCTAAGCAAAAAGTGCCAGATCGTGTTTAAGTATGCCTCGCAGGGTATACTGGCGCGCCCGCACAAGATCGACATTGCTCAACTTATGCATGGCGCGACGGTTATCAATAAAAAATACTTTCCAACTCCAGCCCATCTGCAATCAATGATTCAATATGTCGAGTCCGCGGATGAGTATGAACGGCTGCTTAAGCGAGAGCCCTTGGTAGCAGCTGTCATGCAGGGAAACGGGGAGAGGGAACGCGCGGATCGGGCAATCGCCTACCATTTTCTGACACCTGCGGACACGAAGCCCAAGGATGAAAACAGGCACATTATCTTTGCTCATCAACTGCTGCGTATTACTGATGACCTTCCGGAAAAATACGAAGTCATGTATATCGGCAAGGCCATGGAGCTGTCTGACCGAATGGACGGACACAAGCGTTTGCAGCAAGCCCAGGCGGAATGCGAGGACGATGCGGAAATCTATCTGTACTTCTTCACGCCACGATTCGAGACGATCGCGTCTCTCGACGGCATGGTAATGAAACAACCTAAAGACTATCTGAATCTGGGGGAAGAAAATCTCGTGCTCGCCGCTGAGGCTGGTTTGATTAATTACTTCTCACCTGAAATGAATGTTCAACATACGAAGACGGACCTGCGTAAATGCAAGGCTATGACCCGCGTGAAGAGTTTGAAATACACTCATTTTATTTCGGAGTGTAACTTTGACGAACATGACTATGCGTTCGAGACTACGAAAATCAGAAAGAGTGGCGCGCACGAGAAGATTTACTCACTCTAAATCACCCCCATTTTCCCGATCCCCACTATTACTATTATCCTTTAAACTATTCAGACTTCCCGTGAACATCAGGCAGGGTCTGCTGACACCCTTGTCAGGAGGCCCCGGTCTGGTTCTATCAAGATCGTATTTCACATGTATTCATAGGTATCACCGACGTCATCGTTGCCACCGCACCGACCGGGCCGGAGGTGACCGAGCATACGCGACTATCGCCAAGGGGCGAACGGATATAGGGCGCCAGGGCTGGATGACGCTGGATCAAACTGACCGAGGCCGCTAGCAAATGCGGGGGTTGGAGGTCGGTACGCCAAGGGCGATACTAGAATGACTCTGGACATGCTGTGGTACCTTCAACGTCGCACCAATGGACGTAAACCAACAGCCTGGCCTACCGATAGAGAACCAGTAGAACCGCCAAAGCTGATTGAGTTTTTCACATAGCTAAAATTAAGTGTCTCATGCCTATTGAAAGTATTCGTCAGTACCAATAAGATATTTTTGCAATAAAAAAAACAATATCAACATCAAGGAAAATTTTATGGCACTTAAACCAGGCCCAAAGCCAATTGCTAAATCAACCGGCAAAGTTGATAAGCGTCGTCGCGATAACAAAGACACACCAGGAAATAATCCGGACTTGAAACCGAGCAAATCATCAAAAAAATAGATTGCCGCTGGCAGAAGCTACTTAAATGGTAGCTTTTGTCATTGAAGCTTGTAAGGGGAAAATACATAGCCTGTAATTTCGCTTTATATGTCGATCATTACCCGGTCTATGAGCGCAATCACGATATATTGAATATTATCATTGCAGTATAGAATTGCCTGGGCTTTCTAATAACCTCTAGGCTCTCTGCGTACAGTTTTTTTCAACTCTACTGGTTACAGAGATGCCTCTGTTCCGCAAAGAAACTTAGTGACCGCTTCTGGCCGATTCTGTTGAAAAAGTCGGTCCTTCCAGACTGCCAACGCACTGGCTGCTGAAAACGCCATTTTTGCGCACAACTAGGTAAAATCGGAGCCCGGAATCCACTGTTCAAAGTGAAGATTTAAATCTCAAGTCTGTACTTTTCTGCCGTGGAAACTATGGCCGACTTTTTCAACAGAATCGGCAGCTAGCAGACTTGAGACCGCGGTAGGCACGTCACAACCTCCGGCCTCAAGCCCCCATGGATATACATACAGCATATAGGAGATTTCTGCGCCATTACTTTCAGGTTGCCGGTTGACTGTAGTCCGCGTCATATGCTGGTGCATATTTTGGTTTTGGAACCAAATTGGAGCCTACTTTTATGAGATTTTGAGCTGAATTTATCTCACCTATAGCTGTAGGTGATGAATAAGCTCGCTCAAATCGCCAAGGCTAACTGCACCTGTACTGGAATCGCCGCGCGGCGCCAAAGCCAAGAATCAAACTCGCGACGCGGCAGACATAATAGATCAGCAGCACAGCAAAACGATTTACGAAGAAAATGGTAATCGTCATTTTCAACACCTACCGCTCGAGCGAACGCGCGAACATGGCGGTCAACGGCAATAGAGTCTATGCCCACCAGGCAAGCCATATAATCCACAGTTTTCGGCCCAACGCCACTCACTGTCTGAATTGCGTCACAAAACTCAGCAGAGGCCAAAGCTAATCGTAGATCCTGCACATCTTCAACACCTCGCTCCTCCAGGAAAAGCACAAGCGCCTCGAACCGATTTATTTTCTCGAAATGACGCCAGTTCAAAAACGCGCCAACCTCACTCGCTTTAATTAAAGCGACTAATGATGAAATCGTGCTCCGACTCGGATGTGCCTGCAGAATCACAAGGACCCGAGGCCGTACGACTGTCATATAGTTCAGGCCAGCTTGGAGAATAGAATCTGCAAGAACCGCACCTAGGTGTTCACAAGTGGCGCGTGGATGCTTCTCGTCGTATAGCGCACCTTCGTCTTTCGCTCTGTTAGCAATGCGACGTGCAACCAGGAGCACCTCAACGAGTGAATTGCTCATACCAATTTAGCCTCTTTCAGCGCATTCAAGCGCTCAACACAGTTAGGGCAAGCACCGCATGGAAAATGGGACGACGCCTGGCAGGAATATGTCCGTCCAATTGGCACACCTAAGTCGACTGCAGCTTTGGCCACATCGCTCTTGGAGGAAAATCGGAAGGGTGAATGAAAGCGAACTGGACCTATTGCCGAGGTAAGCCCGTCAAGACTGTTCATAAACGCGGCAGTACAGTCGATTTCCTTAGCGTGATTGCTGTTAATGAAACCTGTAAAAACGTCAAGAATCCCCATGGTCTGGGAGCGAGCAGCTGCAGCAGCGAAGAAAAGCATCGTCCGGTACGGAATGTATAGGTCATCGTCCTTTACGTCCTCAGTCCAGAGGTCAGCCTCTAGGATCAGACGAGACTGAGATCCGCGAAAAATATCAGAAATATCGAATCGCTGAGGCTGCGGCAGCCCGGGAGGAAGAACTTCATTCACCCGCGCCCATTCTACGTCAACGCAATGTTGCCCGTAGTCGAAAAAAATTGGAACCACTTCAACACCCTGGGCGACGAGCTGATATGCCACCGTGGTGGAATCCAAGCCCCCAGATGCCAGCAATAAGGCTTGCTTCATACCTTTTCTCGTTCTATTTCTGAAATCGCGTTGAAGATACCATTGAGACATATGTCGAGCTCAGTGGAGTACGTCGAGCTCCCTACCACTACCATCGTGTTTTCATTCTCGCGCCTGGGATCATAGGTAACTACTTTTTTTCCCATTTCGATAGCCATGCCAATTTCTATGAGCGTTCCAGGATCACGATCAAGAGGAACCGCGAAAACCACATCGCAATTTCTAAGCAATTCGCAATCTAAATGATAGGTTCGACGTAAGGCACTCTCAGTGGCCGGGCGATCCAGCTCGCCATTCTCCACAATAGGCCGGCGCAACCGAAAATTGTGATACTCGAGGCTAGCCACCGCCTCATCAAGCTCTCGCTTATCGACGTATGAAAAATCCGGACCTGCAAGATAGACCGAGAATTTCTGACGGTCGTGCCATGAAAGCGAAGTTCCGCCAAGTGCTTGAAGGGTCTCTAAAGAAAGTCGAAAACCGCGCTGCACATCCCGCTTAATATCATCAGGGAACGTAGATTGCGAGTAGGCAGTGGCAGCCTGACAACCACGCCACGCGGCCTCCTCCCATCCCATCTGCGAATGAGCAACCATGACACAGGTATAAACATCTCCCACGCCTACAGAGTTAACAGTGCGGCTTAACGTTGCTGGTATCTTCAAGACGTTTCCGTTGGACAGCTCAAAAAGCCGACTGCCGCCACGATTTTCTTTAAGCAGGAGCACCTCTGGCGATAGCTTTCTCACTGCTTCTAGCAGTCCAACGACATTTTCATGCCCTAATTTCATAAACAGAGATGACGAGGTCGAAATGATGATTGCTTGTAACCGTCCTCGAAATGGCTCAAGCGATGAAAGATCATCCAGATCGTAGGCAACATCAAACGAAAAGCGAGCATCGCTGGAGAATGCTTGAGAAAGCTCATTGATGTTGAATCGACCCGGAAAAACAATCACCTTTCGGTAGGCGTCTAAAGAGGGTAGTGGGACGCGAAGTCTCAAACTTTTGGTCTCACGCATGAGATCTTCATAACCTTGATGCGCAATCTCCATTACGTCGCCGATGAGGATTACATTAGGAGCTCCAACTACATCACCAAGCCAAATGAAGTCACAACACCCTAACGTTGCAAGATACGCGGAGGCCTCATCAACAAGGTAGGTCGGACAGAAAACGGCGACAGAGTATTCAATACCTGACGCCCACAACCCTCTCGCTGCATGCGCGACACCCCCTAAGCGAAGCTTACACATGGTACCGATCTGGCCTAGCGTATAATCAACCGCCAGCTCACCGACCACCAAAACTCTTTCCGGAGTAGCCATAATTATTGCGCTACGAAGTCAGCTTCAATTGTTGGGACAGGCGAAGAGGCCGAGGCACTCACAACACCAACATAAGTAACCGCGTCTTCCATGCATGCCACAAGATAATTGTACTGAGTAGGAAGCGCTCCTATCTTCACACCATTAATGTCGATCGCAAAAACACGGCGCCCATCAAAGATGATTCCCAGTTGAGTGTTGGGAGACGGAACGCTACCAAACTGAGAGTAAAAGTCACAATTCCCAACATCTTCCAAAAGCACGTGGAAGGCTTGGGTACACTTGTCAACACCGCTAGTACCACCCGCAGTGCCTGAACCCTCACCTATTACTTCCTTCGCCTTCGTACCAGGATAGTCCGAAAAACGCCCAGATCCCGAGCTCCCCATAACACCCTCCATGTGATAGCAATTTGCTTTCTGAAGGCTATTTCTATCCTCATCTGAGGGTCAATGCAATCGACCCACCCGAAAAAATCTAGACTGATTTAGAAATCGGACTCTCTCCTTAGGATCGAAAGCGGTCGTAGATGCGACAGCTCATACACAACTGTTTGAGGTCAAGCAGGCGGGACTGGCTAGGTATCGCTAAGCTGATCACAATTTACTCACCATTAACAAATGAGCCATGATCATGGACGGCACCCCAGCCAAGCAAACCAAAAAAAACCGCAACCCATCGTGGTCGCGAAACGAATTGATACTGGCCCTCGATCTTTACTCCCGTCACTCTCAAAGAATACCCTCCCCAGACCACCAAGATGTTGTTGAGCTTTCTGATTTCCTAGGGCGAATGGGAAAGCTAATGGGGGTACCAATACACCAAGATTTCCGTAGTCCAAACAGTGTTGCAATGAAGCTTTCAAACTTCAGTCGTTTCGAAGCCTTTCGCATAGATGCAGGTCTCCAGGGGCTTTCCAAAGGAGGCAAAGGAGATGAACTTGTCTGGAGAGAATTTTCCGACGCCCCCAATAGGCTGATATCAGAAGCCGCCACTATCAGGGCTGAGGTAGCAGCTGGCAGTCTGAGCTCAAATAACCGCAAATCGACAACAAAGACCGTAGTGAGCTATATCACCCGCATTTGTCAAAATGACTCCAATTGGCAGTATCCCACCAGGAGCGCAGTAGAAGCATCGAATACTTTTTCCTCGCAACACGGCTACGGCCATGAAGAGTGGCTTTTCAGATTCGAATGGCAAATTGGAGGCTGGCAGTATGGCTTCCTTCAAGGAGTGAACAAGGGCTGGGAATCACGGCTTGCACGTGATGAACGTGTGGGTGATGTTGTGCTCTACACCCTAGATCCTGAAGGCCGCCGCTATGTGGCACGGATTCGCCATATCGAATTCTTAGATGATGCTCAAGGCATTGCGGCCCTGGATCATTACAAGCGCCTTGGGTGGTATGACCGCATGCTGAAGGAGATAGACGCTGTCGAAGGTGATAGTAGTGGCTTGGGGAACGTTGAATGGGCCCCTTACCTGCTGAATGTGCGTTTTAGACCAAATGATGTTGAGTGGTATCCGCCAAATACATTTGCCGAAACTGGTGACCCAGTGCAACACTACAACCGTTATCAACTCATTGAGCTTAATCACGAGGCATCACTGCCAGAGACGGTAAATACACGCCGCCCGTGTCGTAAAGGACAAGATTCTCCTCCCAAACAAGACAGTTATTTCAGGAACGGTGGTTCTGATCGGGATTGCTCGCCAGAGCATGGAATAATGCAAGCTGTCCTGCATGAGGAGCTAAAGATTGAATACCCTGGAGCGACTATCGTTTTCGAAGAAAATTTCGTTGATGCTACAGTAACAACGAAAATGGAGAAAATTCTCTTCGAGGTTAAGTCTGATTACTGCACCCGTAGAGTTTTGCGTTTGGCAATTGGTCAGTTGCTCGAGTATGCGTACTACTGGAGTGTTCCATCAGAAAAAGCGGTTAGGCTGGTTGCGGTTGGCAGGACTGCGCTGAACTCTGAGGACGAGAAATATCTCAGGTACCTCACTGAAAAGTTGAATTTCCCACTTGAGTATCGCCAAATCAAGCTTCCCTCTGAAGTATAGAATCGGTATATAGAAAGCCATATACCGATATTGATTTATTATTTCTTTAGCCCTGAAACCATTCCTGAATCTCTAAGATTCCTTCTAGACCAACAAGCGCGCTGTTTATACACTTCGCCTGTAGCGCGCTGCGGTCTATTGCGGCCCTGTTTTTGCCCAAATCCTCTCACCCCGAATAGGGCTTACAAATGGCCAGTAATTTTCCGGTGACAGCCGGAGTTGGCATAGACAAAGCGGATCAACGCGAAGACCAGTAAGTGTCATCCATTTCAATTATCCCCGGCGTTCGCCCATAGCGTGCCGCCAGAACGGTGGCCAACATTGAGTTAATGGTTTCCAGATGAGGAATCATCATTGCCACATAGGCCTCGAAGGTTGGATGCTTAGACCAGTAGCGACCCGTGATTGCAGAGTGAAGTGATCGATCAAACCAGCCCCGCGTGATCATGAGCAAGCCATCAACTCGATCTGCATCGCACTCACCATGATTCACTTTATCGTATCCATCCCTCTTCATACCCTCACGTTCTGCTAAGGTTCCAGGTCGGTACGCCAGCTTCATCTCGGCCTCCATGAAGCGCTCATGAATATCCCGATGTGATTTCTGGTCTGGCTTGAGATCGGCAGCGAAACGGTAGTCGCAGTACAGGCAGTGGCTCACGCTGTTTGGGCCTTCGGGCGTGTCCACTCGCTGGTTTATCATCTGATCGAACCAGCGATTCAACTCATGAAAGTTCCGAACGCCGCACAGCTCGACGGCAGCTTTGTCTAAGCGCTTCGCATGTGGTAGTTCAGGAAATGTTGATTTGAGTTGCTTAGCACGACGCTTGACGCGTTCAACGTCAGCGTAACTGAGGGGGTGTTCCATATTAGCCTCCAGGGCCGGGCCTAGCGTCCACTACAAGATCCCAATACAGGGCGGTTGCTACAGTCACGGTAGAGCGTAAGCTTTGCCTTTGTGGACGGCTGGAACCTACCGAGTGCCTTGATTAAGGCTACTTCAAATTGGGAGCAACACGCAAGCCCAGATGGGAAAATTAACAAGCTTCCATTTCAAGACCATGCAGAGCCCAATCTGAATAATTGAGCGTAACAAAGCATGTCAAGACTATCACTATCAGCCTGTATGTTTTCGATCAACTAAACCTTATGCACAATTCCTTGCTATAAAAATAGCTGGAACTAACACTGTATATTGTGTTTCTTAAAGCTTTGTATCATTAGGTTTAAAACAAACTACCCAACGAAGACGGCACCCAATTCATAACAATCAACTCCCCCGTCACCTCTGCCTTCCCCTGCCGCTGATTCGTGGTCGTGTACCTGATCTCGGTCGTCTCAAAATGGAACCCTTCAAACACTCGCCGAATGTCTGGATCGTCGTTGATGCTGACCATCACCTTACCTTTGCAGCGCCGCATAAAATCAGCCATGCGCTCGTAGTTTTCAAACGGGAAGTCCACTCCGTATCCAGCGGTCTGCCAGTAAGGCGGGTCCATGTAGTGGAAGGTATGCGGTCGGTCATAGCGCTCTGCGCACTCAAGCCAGGGCAGGTTTTCAACGTAGGTGCCGGAAAGGCGCTGCCAGGCTGCAGACAGATTTTCTTCAATGCGCAGTAGGTTGATAGCAGGGGCTGTCGTTGCGGTACCGAAGCTCTGCCCTGTGACCTTGCCACCAAACGCATGGTGTTGCAGGTAGAAGAAGCGTGCGGCGCGCTGGATGTCGGTCAGGGTTTCCGGGCGGGTCATTTTTTGCCACTCGAATATCTGCCGTGAGCTGAGAGCCCACTTAAATTGCCTCACGAATTCTTCCAAATGGTTCTGCACCACTCGGTACAGGGTCACCAGGTCGCCGTTGATGTCGTTTAGCACTTCGACTGGAGCAGGCTGTGGGCGCAGGAAGTAAAGCGCCCCGCCGCCGGCGAAGACTTCGACGTAGCATTCGTGGGGTGGGAACAGGGGGATAAGGCGGTCGGCCAGGCGGCGTTTGCCGCCCATCCAAGGGATGATGGGTGATGACATTGTTTGCAAGACCTTTTCTGTATGGATAAACAGGTGCTAGGCTCGCTCCGCTTTGTGCACGAAGCAGGAGCCTTGGCTGGACTTGCAGGATGGTTCTGCGGGTTTGGTGGCCGGGCTGGATGTTGACGCATCCAGTTTCGGCCGCTCCTTTTACTTTGTGCCTGAGACTTCTTTGGCGTAGGCCTGGCAGGCCTGCAGCGCGATCAGTCCTTGATCGCCGTCGCCGGTGATTCCGATAATTCGTTGAGCATGCGCTGGGTCAAGTCGGGCTCTATGGGCGCCATAAACCACGCCGCCGGTGCTGGTGGTGGCTTGCACTGCGTCACAACCAGTTGCGGCGGCGTCGAGTTGGACTGACAGCCGCAGGTCAGCAGTAGCAAGGCGATCACGCAGGCGGGCTTGTTTGGTTTTCTCATCGGTCAGGGCTCGGTAATGGGATTGGTCGCTGGCTGCGAGCCATTGCTCCAGGGCGAGGCGCTTGCCCTGCTCTTCAATGATGAGCGCGGAGTTGGCGTTGGCCAGATCGGTCAACACGGTTTGATGCTCGGTTTCTTGTTGGGCCAGTCGCTGGCCATAAGCATTGGCCTGCCACGTCCAGGCAGCCCATGCGCTACCCGCCATCAGGGCCAGGCTGATCAACAGTCCCCCGCCCCGCTTCACCGCATCGATATTCATGCCAACACCTTCAGCGCCTGAAAGCACAGCAGACAACCTGGATTAATGGTCATTTCACGCTTTGCTTCCTTCTCCAGAACAGATCTAAGGAGCTCTCCTACATACATACGGGAATCGCCTGAATTGCACCCTCAGGGCTGAATTCCTTATTTTGCATGTCGTGAAACCACGCACGGACGGCCAAATTATCGGAGGTTTCATTTGTACTTCTCCGCATCAGATCAATCTCCTGAGCAGCGTAAGGAAGGCCCCACTCCATCAAGACCGGTCTCTTTGATGCTCTTGATCGCTCTGCTTGCCTGGCTTTTGTGCGGTGATGAGTAGTCAGGAATCAACTGCAGAATCTGTCCCGCTCTATTTCCATCTATAAGCGTCCATTCATGAACCTCTCATTCCGAACTGATATCAACGCGCTCCGGGCATTGGCTGTCGTCGCTGTTGTTTTATTCCACTTCAAAATTCCCGGTTTTGGTGGGGGTTTCGTTGGGGTCGATATCTTTTTCGTGGTCTCCGGTTTTTTGATGACGCAAATCATCTGCAGCAGATTGGCCAACAACCAATTTTCACTGGTCGGGTTTTATTCTTCACGGCTCAGACGCATTGCCCCGGCACTGCTTGTTTTGTGTATGGCGCTGCTCGCCTTTGGCTTTGTCTATCTGCCGCTCGATGACTACCGGGACGCCATCAAGGTCATCAAAAGCAGCCTGCTGTTTTCGTCCAATTTTTCATTTTTGGACAAAGGCGACTACTTCGACGCTCCCCTGCAGGCCAACTGGTTGCTTCACACCTGGTCGCTGTCGGTCGAATGGCAGTTTTATATGCTGTATCCCTTATTGCTAATGGCCTGCCGTAGAGGTCTGGGGACAAATATCACAGGATTTGCGCTGATCAGTGTCGCCCTGATTTCCCTTGGTGCGTCTGTGTTTTTCAGTTACTCAAATCCTGCTTTTGCGTTTTACATGCTGCCTGCCCGGGCATGGGAACTGATCGCCGGTGGGCTGGTTTATCTTTATCCGGTACGAATGAACAAGATGGCAGGCCGTGGCCTTGTCGCGTTCGGTTTTGTCCTGATTCTGCTCAGTATTTTTTGCCTGTCCGAGCAAAATATCTGGCCGGGTTATCTAGCCCTGTTGCCGGTGGTGGGGACGGCATTGATTCTGCTCGCCAATGAGCATCAACTGCTCTGCCATCTCAAGCCCGTGCAGTTTGTCGGCACTATTTCCTATTCGGTCTATCTGTGGCACTGGCCGCTGGTGGTATTTCTTTACCAATGCGGGCTGCTGAACAACTGGGGGTACCAGGGTGCGGCAATTGGGCTGTCATTTGCCTTGGGCGCATTGTCGTTTTATCTGGTGGAGTCGAAATCCCGAAAGACCGTGTTCCATTCAACCTCGATTCTTAAGTATTCGTCTGTAACACTTGCGGCAGTCGGGGTGTCTGCGATTACAGCATCAGTTGCCAAGGATTACCCCAATACGCGCTTTGCCTATGTCGACCTTGGCCAGCCCGATTACAACAGTAAATTGTATTCGCGCGAGTGTTACCCAAATCCATATGAGGCCGCCGATTGCAAACTTGGCAGTGGTGAGGTCTCTGTCATTTTGTTTGGCGATAGCCATGCAGAGTCCACTGCCGCTGCCATACAGGCAGAGAACTCAGGCGCAGCGCTGCTCTGGGCACGAGGCGGATGCCCCAGGTTATTGAACTTTGAAATGCGGGATAAAAAACTGCAGGAGCAGTGCCGTACCTTCAATGCGGAAAAAACGGCAATGCTGCAGCGTTCCTATGACGGGGTGCCGGTCATTGTGTTCAGCCGCACCGGGCTTTACTCGACCCCATCCCGAACCAATAGCTACAGCGTATACTTCAGTAAAGAGCAGCTACGGGCTGGTCAGACGTATGCTGAGGCTTATGCCGCCGAGTATGCCAATACTGTCTGCGCGATCGCTGACAACCACCCGATCTACATTGTCAGGCCAATCCCCGAGATGCCTTTCAATGTGTACAAGGGCCTGAATATGCATGCACGGATCTTCCCGCAAACAACCGATATCACCATCCCGCTGGAGGATTACCGGCAGCGTGTCCGGGTGGCCAACATTGCTATCGACAGAGCTGTCCAGCAATGCGCAGCCAAGGTGTTGGACCCAACGCCCTACCTGTGCCCGGAAGAAAAGTGCATGGGCTCGAAAAATGGTCAGCCGTTGTATTTCGATGACAACCATCTGGTCGATTTCGGCAACGCGCAGCTTAAAGGCTTGTTCGCCAATGTACTGACAAAGGGGTGATGCCACTTGCTGCTTCAGTACTTGATTACATAGAGCAATGCCACGCTCCTGGGGCGACTCTCATAACCACCCGACGAAGACATAGTCACCGCATGAGAGTGGTCCGGCACGGCATTAACAGTTACTGCATGAGTATGGTCAGGAGCCAAAGCTATGCTAACCGTATGACTGTGATCCGGAGTCGCGTCAGTAGTGATCGAATGACTGTGCGCACCTGCAATGTTGGTGTACTGGGTCCCATATACCGAAGCACCACCCCCAAAGTAACCACTATCCAGATTAGTCAAACCCATCGTAAGGCCGTGCCGGTGATCGCCATCAACGGTGGTTCCACCACTATGAGAGTGACCGCCTGCTTCACCAACGGTAGCCTGATGCCCGTGCCCACCTGCTGCTGCAGCACTTGCCTCATGGCTGTGCCCACCCGCTGCTACGGTCGAGGCTTCGTGACTGTGCAAGGCATTCTGCCCCTCCTGCGCACTTCCCAGCTCTCGGCCGGGATCAACACCACGCCCATCATCCCAACCCCGAACAAACTCTCCCCGCAAATCTGGCAATCCGAAGGTGGTGCTGCCATTGCCAGCGCCAAACCGTGTGCCGATAACATCGAACAGCGCGGCATATTGCGTGCGCGAAACCACCGCCCCATTGCACTTGAGCCAACCCAGTGGCGGCTCCTCAGTCGCTACGGTTTTGACGTCCCCTACATCTGCGCCAGCCGCCAGACCTGAGAACTGGCTCCAGTAGGCGCTGTTCCCTGTTGCCGGATCGCGCGCGCCACCATTGTTGGGGCCGCTTGGCTGCAAAGCGACATACAGATGGCCGTCAGTCGAAGCTACTACGGATGGCGTTTGAGCTGCGCCTGCGGCTTGATAATCCACCTGTTCATTCCAGGCCAGCACTGATGTTCGACAAACCGTATCCAGGAGTGAAGTAATCCGAAACATCACCTCATTGAACTCAGCCGAGTTCACCAGTCGCTGGAAGGGCCAGCCCAGGCCGATGGTGGTCAGCCCGTTCACAGGGTCGCGGTACGACACGCCAGGCACCGGGTTTGCTGGCACGGTAGTTTGCGCATCCGCTGCAAAAATGCCCGGCGAAAGTGGGCGATCTGTATTGGCCATTTGGAGTTCTCCAGACGTAAAAAAGCCGCCTTTTATGGCGGCTTTTGATGAACATTGAAGTCCTGTGGGTATTCAGTCTTTCATCGTGGCGAGCACCTGCCTGAGCAATTCCAGTACTGGCAGCTCTCCGTTCACTCGTATACAGGGCAAAGCCAACTGACTAAGCCAACGCTCGTGCCGGGGTCGGCTACGGCCGCCCTCGGTGCCCGCTTCGTAGCTCTGCGCCCAGGCGATAAACGCCAGATGGTTGGCATGCATATCCCCGCCCGGCAGCACCCGATCACCATAGCTGCGCAACTCACGGTCTTTCAGGCGCTCAATCCTGACGGAGGTTGGCGTTTCGATAAATATGACCAGGTCTGCACGCTGAATGACTTCGTCCCCCCAGCCGTCCATTGCGCCGGAAACCACCCACGGGCCTTCAGCCAGTCTGCTGATCAGCAAGTCGACTCGTTCTGCTGGAGGTCGCGCATTTACAAAGGGAGGGTCGGTCGGGTACCAGTAATAATCGTCGACATCAACGTGAGGGACCTGAAGCTTTGCAGCCAGGGCCGCGCCCAACGTGCTCACCCCTGAGCCCGATGCGCCGCTTATGTACACGCGTTTTGTCATCTGGATTTATCTGATGCGAGTCGTTCGGCCTGCTGGATCACAACATCGACTGCGTCCATAACAACTTGATGCGCAACGCCCTGCCCGGGCTTGTCCAGGCTGGCCTGCACTTTGCTCCGAAACCACTGGTCGTACTGGACTGCCTGCGTTTCAGTCTCGAACTCGGACACGATGGGGGATAGTTTGCGGCTCATTAAGCGCTCTCCTGCGTGAAGACTGTCACGTTGACCACTGTGTTCGAACACAGGGGGACTTCCTTACGCCCTTGCTGATCTTTCTTGGTTGGTGACTGATCCCATGACTCACCATTAATTGATTATCTACAAGCCAGATACCAGCCAGCACATCCAAATCAATTGTCATCACGGAATTTCTGCGCCAAACGGGCCAGGTAGCGCATTATTTTTTCGCTCCTTGCCTTGGCGTGCGCATCGGGGTGAAGAACACCCAGCAGGCAGTAACGATCTTCATCAAGCCACCCTCGGACATAGACCAGAGCAGCATCCTTGTCCGGGGCGCCCTTGCGGCATACCCGGTCAATCTGTGGAAGGTGCTTGGGAAATTGCTCGGGCGGAAATCGCAAATGGATATGCATCAACCGGGCATTAAAAGCGGCCACCGGCTGCACATAGGGTGCGTCACGACCAAAGTACGCCGGGAGCTTGTCGGTTTGTTTGTACAGGCGAAAATCTTCCAGCAACGCCTGGGCAAGGCCCGGGTAAACCTGCAGGGTTTCTGTAAAGAGAGCCTCAAAGGTCTCTGGATGAAACTCTACCCGTACTGTGCTCATCAAGCGTCAGCCATTGCCACCAGTTGCGCAGTGGAATGCTTCGCCAGCACTTTCAAAGCATCGGTATCGGCCAAACCGTCAACAACGTCGGGTATGGTAATGGCCTGACGATGCAGGCTATGCACCTGTTCCATGCGCGAGCGGGCATTGGCCGTGGCTTTACGAAGTTCCAAATGCAGGGACGCTAACTCCGCCGGTGCGGCTGTGTTCTTCAGGGCAAGTTCAACCCCTCGAATACTCGCCAGAACGGCGGCCATTTGCGTCAGATCTTCAGGGTTCGGATGTTGCTGGAGCAACTGAATCGAGTCACCAGAGAGCAGCTTTTTTACAATGCGTGCGTATTCACTCTCTAGCAGATTCATCCCCGAGATAAGGCTACGAATGACGGATGCCAGAGCATCGCTTTCCTGCCGCAACTCACGGGGGGCATTCACGTCCGGCGAAGGAAATGCAGTTGAAGGCGCAGTCCCCATTGCGTAATGGCCCAGCAAAGCCATAGTCGCCATCAGAACAGACGTCACCTTGGTGCTCATTGCGGAGTTGCTTTTCATAATTTAGCCATCCCCTTGGCTATTCACTGCAGTTGGAAGATCGCGATGGGAGAAATCTTGATGTTCACCCTGGGTTCTCCGGTGTTGATGCCTGCCACTTTACCCCTGTAAATATTGACTGTCGCGCCATCTGGACGAACTGCACGCCAGCTATTCACCCCAGCATAAATCGGATCACCACTACCCCAACAGCCAAATCCGCCGCACCGCTCTCCATATCCGGCCCAAACCCATTGGCGGGCCGCAGGATGATTCCCGTCAGCCGTGCCCCTGCGGGTAACGGCAGCAGATATTGATGATCCGCACGGGTATTGCTGAACACATGAGTCAGCTCTTGCAGCAGATAACGCGGGATGTTGTCGCGCACCAGCAAAACACCCTCCAGCGGGCCGATGCGTTGCAGGCCGCAATCAATGCCGAACGCCTGGCGCACAAACCATAGAATCTCGGGCAGCGATCCATGCTTGGTGTGGTTTTTGGCGATCTTGCCGTAGATGCGCAGGCGGAATTCATCGTCGTCAGCCAACCGTTGACCGTATGACGGCACCCCTGCCAGCCACACCGGGGAGTTGTCCGGCGAGCCCAGCACATCATCGGCGCGCAGCCATTGGTCCTCGCTGCGGCTAACCACTTCACGGGTCTGGCCAACGATACGGCCCAGCACGTCAAGCTGCTTGCCCTGGGCCCTGCGTAGGTCCCGGCCGGTCAGGGTATCGAGCAGGGTGTCGTACAACGCCTGTGCCTGATCAATCTGCGCCTGTAACACTCCGGCCCGCACTGTCGAGCGCTTGAGGCTATAGAGCTGGCGATCACAGGCCTGGGCACTCAGGTCGCGGCCGTATTCGTTCTGATAGTCAGCGCGGCTCATAGCAGATTGATCTTGATCCGCGCCGGATCGAACGAGGCCCAGGCATTCCAGCTGATGGGGATATCGGCAGCAGATAAAACACCCGGTTCGGTACCGATGCGAATCGCCCGCAACGCATGCCCCGGCACGCTGTTGATCGCTGTATAAAGCCGTGGCGCGATCACGCTTTCTCCGGGGACGATGCCGTCCTGATCGTAGCCCGCAGCCGCCGGGATGCCGAGGCCCGGGGCGCCAAAGCGTGAATAGATGACGATGGCGTCGGCGATCCGTGCTCCGTAGTCGTCGGTCAGTTGCCCGTCGCCCAGTGACTGGATATCTATTTCGACAAAAATCGGTACTTCGGTGGGCCGCACCCACTGCACCGGGTAGGTGTCGCCCAAGTTGTCGGTGACCACAAACAGCGCGTTGCCGTACCACTCGGTCAGCACCGGGGAGCGTTCCAGCAGCACCCGGGCTACGTCCTTGTCCTCGCCGCCGACCACCACGGCGGCAATGGCCTTGGGCGGTATGCCGCGCTCGTCCACCTGCAGGGTGTTGTTGATCAACACCCGCACAAAGTCGACGCCGGTCACATTGCGCAGGTTGGCGTAGATCGCTTCCACCGGCGAGCTGGCCGGGGCCATCGTCGACTGGTCGCGGCGTTGGCGCAGCAGCGGGTCGCGCTCTTCGATGGCGCCCGGTACCGCTGCCGCCGCGTTGCTGACGGCGTTCCAGCCCACCACCGGGGTGAGGATCACGCTGAGCTGACCCGGCATGGCCGTGTAGGCACCCTTTTCTTCGGTGAGGGCGGTGACGCTGCCCTGCCCTTCATTTTCCAGTTTCATATCGGCCTGCGTCAGCCACACAACCTGGCGCTGGGCATCGCTGACCCGCTGGCCCTTGCGGATCACTGTGCCGGCCACCCCGGTGAGTTGCAGTTGCACGGTCGAGGGTTTGCCCTCGGCCCGCTCGATGCCGTTCAGGCGTACCAGCCCGGAGAGTACGGCGCCGGTGGCGGCATCCGGGTCGAACTGGCTGAACACGTTGTGCAGCAAGGCCCACAGGTCGCCCACCGCTTCCAGCGGGATCTTGACCACCTGCATGGCCGGGTCGGCAGCGGAAAAATCCGGTTGCAGGCGTTCGCCGGTGATCGGGTCCTGGATCAGTGCCAGCGCCGTACTCGCGTCGGCCAGCACATCGGCCAGGCGCTTGATCTTGAGGCCATCGGGGGTCACACCGTAGTCAGCCATTGAATACCTCGGACAGTGAAAGCGTGTCGCCCCGGGAGGTGCGCACGGTGGCCTGGATGGAGAGCTGTCGGCCACTCTGGCTGACGGCAAAACTCAACACCGCCTCGACCTCGGGGTCTTTAAGGATTTCGCGGCGAATCAGCGGGCTGATCAAGCGGCTGTTACTGGCGCCGAGCATCTCGCCGTCATACCAGGGCAGGCCGAAGCGGCGATCCAGAAACCATTCCCCCAGGTACGCTTGCAAGCGCACGCGCAGCCGGTCGGCCACTGCATCGGAACCGGTTACCAGTTGCAGGCGCCCGCCGATAACGCGGAAGTCGTAGTCGATGGCATCGATGTGGATGCTCAGGCTCATACCGGCACTCCTGTCTGGCCTTGCCCCGGGGTGACGTTGCCGTGGGCGTGGTTGTCGCCGATGTTTTTGCCGTTATGGCTCAAGCCGGCACCACCGAGCGTGATCGTAGAGCCACCCGCGCTCAGGGTGATCACCCCGTCCATGACGGTGATGGTCGAGCTGCCCACCTGCAGCATAATTTCGCATTCCCGCAGGCTGAGGCTGGTGGAAGCGTCACGATTGCGGATCTGAATGGCATCGTTTGAGACGTTAGCGATAGCGTTGGGCTCGCTGACGGCGCCCGGCACAAAGAGCGCATCAGTCAGGTTGTGATGCCGGGGCGAAACGGGTTCCGCTGCGGCCTGCACGCCACCGGCGACCTGCCAGTTGTCGATACTGCGATCCGCAACGATCAGCAGCCCCTCGTCGCCCGCCTGCATTGGCAGGGTGATGCTCAGCCCCAGGGTCTGCGTGTAGTAGGTGAAAATCGTGGGCACGCCGGTGAGCACCGATAACGCCTCATCCGAGCGCACGCCGTCCAGGGTGGTGACCTGCATGATCGCGGGCTGCACATCCACTGTGCCGTTTGGGTGTACGGCTGTGATGATGCCCGGTGTGGCCGTGCGCAGGCGCGCCGTTTGCCGGTCGAAGGCAATGCGTTCCAGCTCCTCGGGCGCGGTATTGGCTGTAGTCAGGGTCATGGCCGTGCAGTACTCCGAATGGTCATGGTCCAGTCATCGCCGTGGGTATCTCCCAAGGCATTGACGCTCTGAGCCACATAGAAGCCGTTAAGGTTGGGTTGATCGTGGGAGTCGACAGACACCACCGAGCCCGGTCGAATCGAAGGGTCGAGCTGGGCGATGATTTCCACGCCGTCCTGGGCCGCGTCAGGGCCGGACGCCGAGGGAGAAATGCTGATCAGGTTGCGGTTGCGCGAGCTGATCACCAGTGCTTCGCCGGGCAGGCCCTGGCCGTCCTTGATCACTTGCAGCACGCCGCCCTGAATCGACCAGGTGACGCCGTACCGATCCGCCAGCCAGTCGAGGGTTTCCGCCACGCGCCCGGACGCATGCACGCCTTTGGGCGGCAAGTTGCCCGAGACATCAATGGAGCCGATATCGATTCCCGGCAGGCTGCGCGCAAGATCGCGGAACACGTCCTTGAGCGGCATGCCGCCGCCATAGGTACGATTAAGTATGCCCCGGGTTTGTGGGCCGTAGCCGTCCAGCGCCTCGATCACCGTGACCCGTTCATCACCCTCGCGCCGGGTGGCGCAGGAGGCAATTCCACCCCGCGCCAGCAGCTTGAGGCCGGTGTCCTCATAACCGACCGACAACTGCACCAGGGTGTTCTTTACGGCCATTCGTGCCCAGCGCTCCGGGGCCAGATTGGTAACGGCCAGCACGATCTTGTTGGGCTCGCTGGTGGCCGAGAGGTCGATGGAAAAGCGCAGGCGAAGATCCGTGTCCAGACCGCCGCTGACGATCCGATATGCCTCGTTGCGTGGACCGCCGCCCTCGGTTTCGGTCAGGGGACCGATCAGCAGTTCGGCCTGACGCAGAAAGGTCACGGACCACTCCGGAACAGCAGCGCCGTGTTGGCCACAATCGGCGTCAACGCCACCACCGGGACCGGGCTCAGTTGCTCAAACTCCCCCGGATCAAACTGAATCAGCTGCGCGCTATCCCCCAGCGACTCAGGCCCCGAGCTGTCGGCCGTCATCCGCCATTGCCCCAGGCTGTCGCGGCTGCGCGGCGCCTTGTTGAGCAGGCTGACACCCGCCACCAGTGGCACGCCGATCAAGATCGCGGTGCCCGTGGCGTCGTGCAGATCCATCAAGAAGCTGCTGCCGATATGGCGGTAGTAGGTGCGCAGCGTAAAGGTACCGATGCCCTGGATATCCACGGTGCTGCGCCGGGCGCCGTCTGCTGTGGTGGAGATTTGTTTCATCGACCGATGCCCAGAATGCTCTGCAGCGAACTTTGTTTGGCCTCCTTGGCTGGCTCACGCCCGGTGTCCTTTTCCGTTGACGCGGTTTTATCGGTGGCATTGGCCGCGCTACCTGTTTTTGGCGTCAGTAGACTGGCCGGAACCTCGACAGTTTCCAGGGTCGCGGTCTGCACCCGCTGAAAACTCAAGCGCACGGTCAGCGCGCCGTCGAATGGCCCGGCGTTTTCGGCATTGGCGCCGAGAAACACCATGTCGCTGTACAGCTCGTGGGTGGTCAACACATCCAGCCGTTCGCGGGCGCGCAGCTTGCGCCGCAGCTCGGCGATCAGGGTGCGGGCGCGTTCACCGCCGTCGGCATTGCTGATGCCGCCGCGTATCTCCAGGCCATCCGGCAGCACGGTGACGTGGTCGCTGACCTTTCCCCCGCCATCCACCGCGTACTGGGTAGCGGTGGCCTCCATGCTGTGGGCCTCGGAGGTGACCGCGTCGAATTCGATATCGGCAATGATCTGGTTGCCGGTAAACATCGTGGTCATGGCATCAGCTCGCCGGTTGGGCACTGGCGCCCATATAGGCGCTCGACGAGGCGCCCTGGCGCCGGGCGATTTCGCTGGCCACACCCATCGGGCTGCCCGCGCCATTGACGTGAATGATCGTGGTATTGGTGGTGTTGAATGACTGCGCGGCCTGTTGCAGGGTGGTTGGCGGGACGTTGGCCAGCCCCGGCCCGGGCGCAGGTTGCGCCACATTGGCCATCACCAGCGGGCCGCGATCCGCAAAGCCCTGGTCGCGATCCCGCGCATCGGGAGCGAAGCGCATTACTCCCTGCTGCGCGCCGCCCAATACGCCCTGTGAAGCCGCGTTGAGTTGCTCAACCTTGCGCGTAGCGTCCTCGATCCCCGCAACAAATGCCGAGGTATCGATATCGATCCCGGCCTTTTTCAGCCAGTTGCCCCCTGCCCGCGCCAGCTTGCCCAGCCAGGCCCAGGCGCTTTCGAGGGCACTGACCACTACGTCGATAACCGCCTTCAGGCGCTCGAACTGCCCCACCACCACGGTCTTGACCAGTGTGGCCAAGGCCCGCAGCACCTTGGCCGCATTGGGGAATTTCTCTTCAAACAGATCAAACAACGTACCGACCACCGAGTTGCCGCCCTGAAATGCCACCCACAGGTCATCGATAATCAGCACCACCAGTGCAATCGCCGCAACAACGGCGGCAGTAGTAGCAATGATCGGCAGAAACGGTGCAATAAACGCCCAGGCCGCCACCGTGGCAATGCCCAATGCAAGGGTTAGACCGGTGCCTATCGCGCTGGAAAGGTCCATCGTGCGGCCATCAAGGTCGGGCAGCCAGTCGAGCAGGCGTTCGAGTGGAGCCAGCAAGGTTTTAAACGCACGCCATACCCCGCCGATGATTTTCGACACATTGTCGAGGGCGATACCCAGGCCATCCCACGCCTGATTCAGCAGGCGCACTACCTTGGGCCGAGCGGCGCTGACAAACTGCTGCATGCGCCTGAAAGCCTCGGTCAGCCCCGGCATGACATGCACCGCGAAGTTAAGCCCAATCGCCCGAATCGACTTGTGCAAATCCAGCAGGGTGTCGTTGTAATCAGCCGCGCGCTTTTTCGCGTCCTCGGGCAATACGGCACCGACTTCCCGGGCCGCCTGGCGCAAGGCTGCCAGCCCCTCGGCCCCTTGCTGCAACAGCTTGACCATCTGCGGCTTGATGCCCAGCGCCTTGGCCAGATTGACCTGCTCGGCCTTGCCCAAGGCTTCGAACTTGCCGGAGATATCCGCCAGCATCTGGTCAGCCGGTTTCAGCTTGCCGGTGGCGTCCACTGCCGATAACCCCAACCGGGCCAGTGCTTCGTTGGCCTTGCCGGTCTTGGCGTCCACCAGTTCGGTGGCGAGTTTGCCCAGGACCATGCGCATGTCTTCGATGGAATTGCCCGAGCGCTGCGCAGCAAACTCCAGCTCTTGCAGGGCCTCGTAACTGACCCCGATGGAGTCGGCAAACTTGCCCGCCGCATCCTCGCTCTCGGCCACCGATGACACAAACGCAATCACCCCACCCGCCAGGGCCGTGACCGCCGCCACTGCGGCCGCTGCCCCGACCTTCACAGCCTTGAGGGTACTTTGCAGGCTCTGCGCGGCCTGCTGATTGTTCGGATCAGCGCGCAGGCCGAGAATTGTCACCAGCTCGTCAACGACCATTTTTCTTTGCCTCTGCCGCAGCGATCACATGGCCTTCCCATTCCACCCACTCGATAAGGTCGAGCAGGTCATGCAGGCGCCAAAAGTCGTCCCAGTCGTAGGTGCCGTCCTTGAGTTGGTGCAATTGACACAGGCCCGCATCGAGCAGGCGCGCGATCAACCATTCGCCTTGGCGATCTTGCGGGATGTGGACAGCCCGAACTGGCCGGCCAGTGCGGACCAGGCCGGGCCGCCCTGAGCGAAAAAACGCCCGACATGCTCCTTGATCGCCCAGATTGCCACCGGCAGCAGGTCGCCGGGGTGCTCGTCGAACCAGCTATTGAAATGCAGGTCATCCGAGAGTTTGGTGGTGTCGGCGTAGACCTCGTAGCTCAAGGCTTCGCGCATCAGCTGGTGGGTCTTGTCCGGGTCGATGCTCGATGCCGCAACGATCACCGCCGACAGGGCTTTTTCCAGGCTCTGGTCCTCACCCAAGGCATTCAGGGAGAACCCGCCCGCATCCAGGCTGGCAATGCCGCTGCCCAAGCTGGACGCGACTTTCAAGGCAAACGGCAGGCCATTGAGCGGCTGCATGGGCACCAGCCGATAGGTACGGCCTTCAATGCTCAGGGTTTTTTGTTGAATCATGCGGGGCCTCAAAACGGTTGGATGATCTTGCTCGCCACAAAGCGCACAGTGCGCATCTGCCCGGCCGGGCCTCCGGTGCTGATATCGCCGATGTTTTCAATGGCGCAGCCGGTGAGTTGGGATATTTCGCCGACGCCGGTGGAGACGGTGATATTGATCAGCGGCACCGCGAACCCGGTTTTCTGCCCGCGCCACTGGCTGTAGAGCAGGGTCAGCGCCCGCGAGATGGGCAGCAGGTCCAGCTCAAAGGCACCGGATTCGTCCGAGGCGAAGGAAATCATGGTGCTGTGGGTGCCCACGGTTTTCTGCGCGCCGACGGCATCGTTGATGATGCGGATGCTGTCGCCTTCGGCCAGGTTGTCTACCAGCAAACCGTTAACCACCACCGTGGCCTGAGCCTGGTTGTAAGCAATATCGCGTGGCATGGCGGCCTCACTCGAATGCGTTGATATGGATGGCAACCGAGTGCTGGGCACCGGCCAGATTGACGTCGATACGGATCGGAGGCCCGAGGCGGCCAGCGCGGTCGGAATCGCTCATCAGCTCCACACCCACCACGGAAAGGGTGTAGGCCGACACCAACCCGACGCCGGACTGGTTGCTCAGATCAATCACCGGCCGATCCGCCAGCAGGCCATTGCCGACATAGCGCTCAAGGGTCGGGGTCAATCCGTCGATGATCAGCGTGCTGCCGCCCGGGGTGTAGGGCACCACGCCGTTGCGCAGGAACACATTGAAGGCAGCGGTTTGCAGCTCTTCCACGAGGTTGTCGAGGCCGATACGCGAGTCGATAAACCAACTGCTCGACGCCATTGTGCCGCTGCGGTAAGTACGGGCGTTGTTGCCCACCGCTACCAGGGTGTTGCCGCGTTTTTTCTCCAGCACGCCGAGTTCGGTTTCGTTCAGGCCTACCGTGGGGATGCCCGGCAGATCCTTGAATTTGGCAGTGATCACGCTCTGGGGCAGCGCGTAATTGACCCCGAGCATGCGCGCCAGAATCGACACTTCCGGGTAGAAACCGACCTTGTCGTGATAGGTCACCGAGGCGCGGGACAAGCCTGCGGCGTAAGTCGCGGCGGCAATATCGAGGGTACTGCTGGCCTCCAGCGCCAGCGGGTCATTGGAGGTCAGGCCCATCACGCCCTTGCGCGCTTCCATCCAGGCAGCGGCATCGCCCGCGTCCTGGGTGTCGCGAAAGCGTTCGTCCAGCGCCCAGCCATACACAAAGCGCCCGCTGCATCGGGCCGCCTCGGCAATCAGCGCCAGTTCGCTGACCAGCCCGGCCGGGGTGTAACCCGGGGTGGTGGTGCCTTCGCGGCCGTTGAGCATTGTGGGGCCAGAAATATCGATGCCCGATGCAGCTTGAGTGAGCGTCGATACTGCGGCGCCATCCCCCAGCGTGCCCGAAGTGATCTGCACTTGCGTGCCGTCGAGTTTCACCGTGGCGCCGCTGAATCCGCCACCGGGTTTGGCCCGCAACGCGCTCTGGATCAGGCTGGCCACCGTCGTCAGTGAGGTGGCTGTAGAGAAATCAAGACCGGTGATGGTCTCACTGACACCATCTATCGCAATGGAAAAACTGCCGTCAAGAATGGCTTTCCAGGTCGCGACATTCTGTTCAATGGCCCCGGTGCGCAGGTAGCCCGGTTGCGGCACGCTGAAGGCTTGAGCCACAGCCATCGTCTTGGCCCGTGGGCTCTGGGCAAAGAAATCCCGTCCGGCCAGATAGGCCTGGGTGCCCGGCGGCCAGTCGGCGAACAGGGCATCCGGGCTGGTGTAGTAGCGAATACGCCCCGCCCCCGCAGGCAGATCGCCGGAGGCGCTGACAAACACCATGACGCTGAGGTCGGTGGACAGCTCGGTCTGTGCCTTGCTGAGTTGAATATTGACGTCGATATCGCGGGGCAGCGTCTTGGCGCCGCAGTCGATGATCTGGACCATTAGCAGTCTCCGCAGGTGTCGACCGTGGCCACCCGGCCCTGGTCGGTTTCGTAGAGGTCGATGCGTTGGGTGGTGAAGTATTCGGGCCTTGAAGCGGTGGTGATCACCGCCTGCAAAGTCAGCTGAAACTCGGCGCGGGCACGGATGCGGCCGGTCTCCAGGGCACTGAGGTTGTGGATGGCCGTCACCGCGCCAAGCCCGGCCATCGTCCACAGATCGCGCCAGCGCCGGGCGCTCCAGAGGCTGGCACGCAGCCGGGCGGCATCGCTCATCGCCTGCCCGCCACTCAGGGCCACTCGAAACACCACACGATGCAAGGTGCTGATAGTTTCGTCCTGCCGATCAACCTCAACCCGGTCGCGCTGCAGCGGCGTGCAGGAACGGATCGATAGCGACAGATACGGCGCTGCGGGTGGCGGGCCGCCCTCGTCCTCGACGATGGTTTCGCGGCTTGTTACCGCCCCGCACCAGGCCACCACGGTCGCCTGCAGCGCATCAAGGGTGGTCGGGATCATTGTTCACATACCGTATGGCGAGGTAGCGCCAGATACCGGCGAGACGGGCGCTGTTGACCACCCGCCACAGCGAGCCGTCGTAGCGGACAAGGGTCTGGCGATTGCTCGTTGCGCCCTGCTCCACGTCATACCAACTCAGGCGCGCATGGGTATGGATCAGCAATGCACCGCCACTGCGGTCACCCTCGGGCAACAGGCTCAGGGCACGCTCATCGGCCGGTTGAATCACACCGCTGATGCTGCGCTCAGGTTCAGCGGTTTGCTGCCAGCGCCCGGCCACCCGTTCGCCTACCAGGTCGTAGACGCTGATCCGGGACGCAAACAGATTCAGCACAGGATGCAGCGGCAGGGAGATCATTCACCGTCCCTCAAGGTAAAGGTGATGCTCTGGCGCAGCAGACCGGTGTCGATCAGTGGGTTGCTCGACTGCTTGCGCTCGATGGTCGACGCGGCGTTCGGCGGGGCTTGCAGCTCGACAATCGCGGCCTGATGCTGGCCGACCGCAACCGGGCCGAGGATCTTCAGCGCCTGCGGTTTAGTCATCTGCAAGGCGTTTATCTGGCGAATCAACCCGGGCAGCATGGGTGCGGTATGTTCGTGAGACTTGTCGGCGCCCAGCTCCATATAGGGGCGGCGCGGCACATGGCCGTCCAGGCTGCCGAAATTGTTCACGGCGGCCACCAGCAGCAGCGACGTGCCGTCCGGGTAGCGCAAACGCCCGGCACTGTCCTTGGGGAAACCCACCACCAGCACCTCATTGCCCTGGTACTGTTTCAGCAGCTTGTGCAGCCAGTGCGGGTTGCGCTGGGTCACTCGATTTGGGTTACCCATAACATCCATCCTCGGCGTTCAGTACGGGGGCTACACTGTGCTGCACACAGCAATTGCAGTAGGCTGCCCGCTCGGCATCACGGAGCAACTCCCTTGAAGCGATACGTTGTCTATCCGCTACTGGCCTTGCTGGCTGGATGCAGCACCGGCCCTTACCTGCACCCGGAGTCGAGCCTGGGCCAGAGCGCCGTTCTCGAACGCACCTGCCCCGGCCCAAAGGCGGCGATCAGCTTCGCGCCAGCGTCTGCAGAACTCGACTGGGTTCATGTGCTGGTCTATGCCGCGCCGCCAGGCACAGCCAGCTTGCCGGGCAACACCCGCTCAACCGACACCGAGCTGCGCCTGTTTGGTCGTCTTTACAAGCCGCCTTACCTGCGTGACCTGCACACGCCGGAACAGCGCAGCGCGGCGTTTAAACAGACCCCGCCCGACCTGTGGGTGAGTGCCACATCGCCGATGGTCACCGTGCAACTGGCTTCAGGGCAGTCCTATCAGGTCAGCGTTGATCAGCTGAAAACCGGTTTCGATCCAAGGAAAATCTTCCACGCCGGCTTCAAGGGGACGCCTCTGGGCAAAGGGGATATGGACGACTTCATCGTCACCTTTCCGGATATTTTCGTGAATGGTGAAAAAGTGCCGATGGCGCCTGTTCACTTTAAAAAGCGCGAAGAGCGTTACGCGCCGGTCTTCAACTGCTGACCACACGGCCACGGCTCAGGCACTCGCGCAGCAACGCCAGATAGCGCTGGCCATACGCGGTTTGCGAAAAGTACGCCGCATCGCTGCGGCTGGCCGAAGTCGGGACCGCGAACGACACTGACAGCCCGCCTGCCGACGCACTGGCCACGGTGCCCGCTGCCTGCACGACCACCTGCCCGCCTTCCGTAATCACCGCCCCGGCCTGCCGGGCTTGCGCCAGGGCCACTTCATGGGCGGCGAAGCTGAGCACCGCGCGTGGGTAACAACGCCCCCAACGTTGCCGGGACAGATACTCCCGCGCGGCATCGATCTGCACCTCGATCACAGCGTCCGCTATCGGCCCGTGCTCGGGGTACAGCGCCCGGTAGCCGGGCAAGTCGGCCTGCACACTCATGATTTACCGCGACGGCCACCCGCAGGGGCATCGCTGTCAGCCACTTTGGCCAATGGCACCTCCACCGCCGTGGCGGTGCTGTCCACTTCAACGGGGCGCTTGCCGTTGTCCACGGTGCGGTTGCCAACATCCAGATCGTCCGGTTTCTGCGCTTCGCTGACCTTGCTGCCGGGGTCGTCCTGGTCGACAGTGGCCTCGGTGCGACTGGCCACCAGCAGGCGACGATCCAGCAATACCGTCACCACCGGCGAACGGCGCAGACGCTGGAAGCGCTCATCATCCAGGGTTACGGTTTGATTGCGTTCCAGCAGGACTTCCTGCTCATTGGGCTGGGTTTTGATGATCACAAAGGGGTTGCGCGAATGGTTGGTCAGGTTCATGGGGGCGAGCCTCTTCAGATGCCGTCGACATAGCGCCACGACAGCGGGTGTTTGATATGGGTGGGGCCAAAGATGTATTCGGCGTAGAGCTTCACGCCGTAGCCCTGGGGTTGCGGTTCCAGCACCTGGAAGGTCAGTGGCATGGGCATCCACAGGGTGCGTTTGCTGAAGGTGGCGGCCACCATGCGCGCGGTTTTTCCCGCACCGGCCTCGTCGAGGTAACGCACCGGCACGACTTTCAATGGCTGCCCGGTGCGCACGCTGTAGAGGTTGGCTTTTTGCACATAGTCCAGCACCGACACGTCACTGTTCTGGCTGACGCGCTGGGTCGCGATCTGCCCGTAGCGCTTGGCCGGGATCAGCAAGGTGCCGGCCAGATGCACGGTATTGGACTGCAGCCACACACCGGTCAGGGTCTCGTTGACGTCAGCGAGGATTTCGTCCGGGGTTTTATCCGGCCACTGGCTGGAATCCCCAGCCGCATTGGGGGTTGCGGGCGCCACTGGCACGCCGGGTAGTTCGATCAGGCCGTTGTAGTCGACCCCGTCCTCGCCGTACCAGGTCACGCCTTCGATATGCCGCTCGCTGGCTTCGCGCATCGACTCGCCCAGCTCGGTAAACAGCCCCGGGCCTTCGACGCCAAACTCGATGGCGCGGGCATCCTGGATATCGAACTCGGCACCCACACCCGAGGCTTCCAGCGGGATGGTCACCTTGTCCATAGCCACGCCCACAGTGGGTACATCATTGGCCAGCCGCGCACGGAACTGGCCACGGCCCGAACGATCCCGCACCAGGTAACTGGCGGCCCGGGCACCGGGGTTGATGGCGGTGTCCACGCACTCGGCGGGGATCACCTGGTGCCAGAGAATCTCGGGCAATTGCACATCCTCAATGCCGGAGACGATCTGCTCGAAGTTGCTCTGCACGATCTGCATCGCATTGACGCGGCCGTACTGGAAGCTGCTGTTTTGGGTTCGCATGCTGTTTTTCTCCCGGCCAGAAACGCGAAAACCCGCACAGGGCGGGCTTCTCGAAGCTGGCTGTTGGTCAGAGGTGGATAACGGCCAGTTGCGGGCCGACCTGTTTGTGCCAGGTCACACCGGGCCATTGCAGCAGGCCGTCACCCGCCACGTTGGTAAACAGCCCCACCGGCACCTGCGCATCGTTGTCCGGGCTGATGGCGACAAACACCGGGTCGCCGTGGCTGATGCTCACGTCCTGCGGCTTGCTCACATACACCAGCACGCTCAGACCCGGCTCAATTACCCCGACTTGTGACCTAGCAGCCAGGAAGGCCCAGCCATCGCTGTCCACCTCGGCGGCATAGGTGTAGCCGACAAGGCCCACCAGTTGCTCGGCAGTGCTGTCGGGCTGGGGAGCCTGCACTGCAAACGAGCGCAGGTCAGCGTCATTGCTGCTGGGCGCGCCCTTGACCACGGCACGACCAACATACACATCGGTTTCGCAAAAGTAGCTGGCGTGGGGGTCGCGGCTCACGCTGCGCATATCGGCCAACTGGCCGGGATAGCCCGCCACGCGGGCGCTGGGGTAGCTGTCTTGCACAGCAGGTCGGCTGTTGTGAGGGGTCATTTTTTGGCTCCATAGAGTTTGTCGAAGCGGGCGCGGTTGTCAGCGGTGTTCATCGCCGACAGGCTTATCGCGCCGGTCTGCACCATGCCGCTGCCATTGACCACCCGCTTGTGTTCCGGGGTGTGGCGCAGCCCCTCGTACAGCCCGGCGACAAAATTGGCGTCGGCCAGCTTGTCGGCAGGGATCGCGGGCAAACCGTTCTGGGCACGCAGCCGGGTGACCACCTCGGTACGCAGGGCATCGCCGATAAGGGTTTTCATGTCCTCGGGCAGGCTCTGGCAATTCATCACCTGCGCGGCTTCCTCGCGCTGATTGACGATGGCCTGGGCAGCGGTTTCCACGGCCTCGGGTGACAGCGCCGCTTCGAGCTGCTCCTTGATCGATTGCAGCTCGCCGGTGACCCGGGTGTAGTTGGCGTCGAGTTCACCTTTGGTCTTTTTCAGGGTCTCCAGTTCGGCAATCAGCCCTTCCAGTTTCGACGCGTCGGCCGTCGCCGTTTCAGCCTGATGATCGACGGCCTCGACCGCCTTGGCGTCGTCCTCATTCATCACATGGATGGTCTTGCCGTTACGCAGACGCACCCGGATCGGATCAGCCATAAGGCCTCCTGTTGCTTCGGTGGTGGTGGGTTGCTGTTGAGAATGCGCACGTCATGCCCGCCGCGCCCGCCCCCGGCGGGCAGCAGCGCGATATGGTTGTAGCGGATCTGGGTCTGGCGACCGACATAGGCCTGACCGTCGTAATCACCCTTCTCGGGCACGCTGTCGGCCTCGTAGCCGGTGGACACTTCCGTAATCTGGCGGGCCTTGATCCTGTCGATGGCGCTGCGCTCGGTGATCACCAGGTCCGCCAGCAGATACGGCGGCTCCACCACCGGCGCGCCCGCCACATACCCCACCGTCACGGTGCCTTGAGCGTCAGCGTTATCAAGCCAGGTGTGCTGATCAATCACTACCGGCACGCCCTCCAGGCTGCGCAATGAGCGCGGCTCGGCCAGGCTGTCGAGGGTCACCAGCATGCCGCCGCTTCCCGAACCGTCCGCCAGGCTGCCCAGCTCGGCGTCGCTGTACGCCATCACGCCCACGGCCAGCACCCGTGCCCGGCAGCGCAAGGCCCCCGCGCTGGTGACCTCCCAGGCGCCGTCGGCGATTTCAAACGTAGGTCGCATCGAGTTCGTCCAGATCAATAATGGGTTCGGCGGTGCAGCGGCAGTGGATGGGCTGGCCGGGGTGGCCGTCATCCGGCGGCTGATCCCAGCGAAACGCCTGCCCCTCGCGCTGCCAGTGGTCGCCGTGAACGGCATTGCCTTGGGGGTACAACCCGGCGGGATTGCCCACCACGCGCTGATCCTGCGAGTTGCGCCAGGTGTAGCGATTGATCCCCGCGTCCTGCTGGCGAATGGCGTTCAGCGAGGTACACAGCTTGCTGGTCTGGTCACGGGCGATACGCCGGGCCTCGCGCTGGCTGATACTCCCAATCCGCGCCAGACGGTTGCTCAGGCTGCCTTCAGCGAAGGTCTTGCCCTGATAGTTGGCGGTCACCGCCTCGATCACCCGGCCCCAGTGGTGTTCGCCGATAGTGCGAATCAACGCCACATTGGCCGCGATGGCCGTTTCAACGGCGCCAACAATCGCCGCTGATGCCATGATCGACGCCCATTCGACCCCAAGGGCACGCGCCACCATGCTCTCGACCTGCTGCTTGTTGGCCGCATTCGACGCCTGCGCCCAGCTGGCCGCCGCACGCGGCGCCAGCGCTTCCAGGGCTGTGCCGGTGGCGTCCATCTGCCGGGCGATCAGAGCAAGCAAGCGCGAGCGCTCAATGCCGGCAACGATGGCCCGGGAGATGTCAGCGGTGGATTGCTTGAGCAACGCCACCAGCTCGAACAGGGTATTGCGGTACTGCACCTCCACCGCGCGCCGTGGCCTGATCGGCGTACCGGTGCGAATTTGCTTGCGCGCCTTTTGCGCATCACGGGGCAGGAAGATCGACATCGCCCAGCACCTCGGTCAGCCGGGCCAGTGCGGCGCCTGGTTCAAGCAAGGGATCGGCCTCTGGATTGTCGTCGCTGCTCTCAGGTTGAGCTGTCAGCAGCCCGCGCTCCCGTGCTTCGGCATAGGCCTCATCCCCGCCGATGATGCCGCCAGCGGCCAGGGTGGTAATGACATTAGCATCGATCTGGCGGATATCGGCGGCCTCCTTGTCACTGAGGTTCCACAGCGGCGGGAATTCGATATCCACCCCGTCCGGCAACAGCTGGCCGGTGACCGAGGGATGCAGAATGCGCAGCAGCTTGAGCAACTGCGGCTTGATCCGCATGACCTGGAAGGAGTCGATGCTGTTGTAGTAATTCTCCAGATCCGCAGTGCCGGTAGCATTCAGCCCGCCCGGTGCCTGACCGAGAAAGCGCGTGGCCGGGATATCCGAGGCCGCCGACAGCACCTGCAGAAAGGCCATCAACAATTCGGGTACCGAGCCGAACGAGGTGGACAGGGTGGCCACTTCGGCGCCGCCTTCGGGTCCGGTGTCGAGCAAGGCAGCGCGGTACAGGCTCAGTTGCTTGGCGATCTCCTCCAGCTCGGCGATACGTTCGCTGCCGCTGTTGGTCGCCTGCAAGGTCGCAATATCCGCCTTGATCAACATCAGCGATGCCGTGTTAACCAAGTGAAACGCGGCCTGGCGGGTACCGGTGGCGCGCATCAGATCGTCCATCAGCGGCTGCAGCACCGAGTCGCCAAAGCCTGGCCCCAGCAGGCTGGAAAAGCTCATCAGCGAACTGTCATAGGTCAACGGCTGACCGTCGAATACCAGCAGCCGTGACTCATGCACCCGCTTGCCGTTGATGGTGTAGAGCGCCGGTTTGCCGTAGCTCGCGGAAAACGGATCGCTGACCACATCGGCCAAGCACAGGCGATTGCGCGGGATCACGTTGATAAAGCGCAGATCGCCCCGACGCACACTGGCGGGCAAGAGCGGCTGCTCGGGGTTGTCCTCGCTGTCCTGTACGCCCATCAGGATCGCCGCCCCGCCCAGCAGCCGTTCGAGAATCAGCGCCCGGCGCAAGGTGTCGATCAGGCCCAGGTTGTCCACGGCCCGGGCGATGGCGTCGGCACTGTCGCCCAGGCCGGTGTAGCTCCACTCCTCGCGCAGCGCATCGGCCACGGGAATGGTCACAATTTTGCGTGCCGCCCAGTCGAAGCGCCACAGATCGAGCAGCTCCTGCTGGGTCAGCGCGGCGCCCTGCATCGGCCGGGTATCGGCGCCGCGATCCTGGGTGCCGCCCGCACCGCTGCGACCCCGGGTATTGGCGTTCTGCAGGCGCAGGCGCTTGCGTGCAGTGGCGCAGCGTTTATTGGCCATAAGTGTCTTCACGTTCAGGAAACGGTATTGCCCAAATGACGACCGCCACCCATACGCCGCCAGACCGACAGGCTGATGCCCATCGCATCGACCTGATCATCGTGGGCGTGGGAATCGTCATCACGAAAATCCGCGCATTCATCGACAAACGCCTCGGTCCACGGCTCGCCATCGGGCAACCACACCGCTTCGCCATACACCAGCCAGGCACACTCCCGTGCGCGCCCGGCCTTGTCGGCAGGAAAGCTGTAGTGCTCGGGCTTCCAGGGTGTGGCGGCAATGCCCTGACGGCGCAGGGTCTGCACCAGCGACTGGCCGCTGGCCTTGTCTTCGATATGCAGGGTGCGTGGGCGCGGCAGGTGTTTGTCTGCGCGCCACTGGCTCCACAGGCGTTTGGTCGCGAGCAGCAGGTCGGGAAACTCGGCCCGTTCGCGCCATTGATCGAGCAGAAAAATCCGCCGCGTGCCCTCCACGCCCCAGCGCTGGATCACCGAGTAATCGCAGCCGTCCTTGGCCTTGTACGCCGTGTCGGCGCTGACCAGAGTGGCAGTGATACGCCGGTTGATCTCGGCCCTGTCGCGGTACCAGCACCACCAGTCGGGGTTGAGAATCTGCCCTTCGCTTTCGCATGGCAGGCCCAGCCAGATGTGCTTGTAGCGCTGCGGGTACATGGCCTTGCACAACCGCGCCTCGGCCAGCAGCTTGTCCGACAGGTGCGGATTGTCGTAGTAATTGACATGGATCTTCAGCGTGTCCGGGCGTTCGGTCAGCACATAGTCGGCATAGACCGGATCATCTTTTTTGCGCGGGTTGAGGGTGAACCAGATTTCCGAGCCGCTCTTGCGAATGGTCGGCACCAGGGTGTCCAGCGACTCACGGCTGATGGTCTGCGCCTCTTCGACCCAGGCCAGATCGATGCCCTCCATCGACTTGATCGACTCGTAGTTGTAGCGCAGCCCGGCGAAGATAAATTCCGTGCCGTTGAGGCCATAGATGGCGGTTTTGCTCGAATGATAAAACCAGCCCAGGCCCAGACGGGCGATCTCATCGTCCAGCAGCTTCTTCACAGACTCGGCGATGGACTCCTGAATCTCCCGGCAGCACAGGATGCGCAGGGGTTTGGCATAAGCCACGGCCAACAGCACCCGCGCAACTGTCCACGACTTGCCGCCGCCTCGTCCGCCATACAGCACCTTGTTGGGTTTGGGGTACAGCAGCGGCTCAAAACGCGGCTCAATCCTCGCCTGTATTTTCTCGGGGCGATTCATGGGCGATCACAAACTCCAGCGGCGGAAACGACAGCGGCGCGCCACCGGGGCCGCTCCATTCGTTGCTGCTGCGCTCCTTGTATTTGTCCGGGCGGTGGGCCTTGAGCAACAGCGTCATCAGGGTGTCGGAATACTCCTGCACCGTGCCGCACTCCTCGCCCTGGTAAAACACTGCCTTGGCCACACCATCAAGTGCGCGGCGCCGGGCTTCGGCTTCCAGGGCATCGGTGGCCTCCTCCAGGGCTTCGTCCCAGTCGGCGGCGAAGTCGGGGTTTTCATCGCGCCAGCTGTAGACGGTGCGCCGGTTGACGCTGGCAGCACGGGCGGCCGCCGAGACATTGGCGGTATCACGCAGCGTTTCGAGGAAAGTTTGCCTCGCGTGATCTGTGGTGCGTTGTGAGATCCCGGCCATTACTTGTCTCCGGAATCTGAAAGCCGTGCGTTGGCAATCCCCTCGACCCAGCGCATCACCTTGCGCACACCGAAGTAGCCAATCCAGATCCCGGCCGCCGTGGCGAGGTTGGTCGACAGTTCGAAGTATTCCAGCACGGGGATCAAGCTGAGCGTAACTAGCATGCAGCTTGGGCCTTCGATCAACATTTCCGAGACGGTACCGCCGCGATGGATGATGCGCAGGACGGCCATTGCCAGAGTTAGGCCGACTGCGAACAGCACTGGTGAATGTTCCTGCAGCCAGTTCAGCAAAGCCGTTTTATCGAACATCTTGCGCATCTCTGATCCCCTGACGGGAAAGCCGTTGAAGTGCCAGTGACGAAACATCGGGAAAAAAATTGAGGATTGAAGCAACGCAAAATATAAGTAAACATTGCTAAAATACTTATAAAAGACCTATATTTACCCCTATGAACACGATCAACTGGACTCGGAAAGCTGTTAAGCAGCTCCTGAAGCTGCATTCCCAGCATCAGGTTCAAATTCGTGATGCGGTGTCCGGACTCAAGGACATGCCCGACGTGGTCAATATCAAGTCACTGACTGACCACGACTTCGGATACCGCCTGCGGGTGGGCAACTACCGGGTCCTGTTCGACTGGGACGGCACGATCAAAGTGATCAGCATTCAAGAGGTAAAAAAACGCGATGAACGCACCTACTGACATTCAAATCATCAACGGACCTGACGGTAAGCCCGCGTTCGTCGTCATACCCTATGCGCAATACGTCGCCCAACACCCTGACAGCGATGTGATTCCCCATGATGTGGTCAGCCGCATCGTGGACGGTGCCACCCCTATCCGCGCATGGCGCGAACACCTGGACCTGACCCAAGACGAAGTGGCCAGGCGTTTGGGCATTTCCCAACCGGCTTATGCGCAGCAAGAAACCGTCTCGAAACCACGCAAAGCCACCCGCGAGAAAATCGCGGCGGCGTTTGGGATCAATGCAGATCAGTTGGAGTTGTAAGATCAAATTGTCAAAAGCAAAAGGCCCGGCACATTGGGAAATGGCCGGGCCTTTTGCTTTGTAGATTTTGCTGCTGAATTCGAAATCCACGCTGGTATAAAAACAAACTTTATCCGCGCGGAAAAGTACTTTTTCATGCCGCTCGTCGGAGCGTTTCCAGTACACAATCAATCCACGCCACTCCAGCGCGCACCACTTCCCGGGCTTTGCTTTCGCTGATGCCGTAGTGTCGCCCGAGCCGCAGCATCGGCCACTTGGCACCGAAGTACAGCCAGATAAAATCGCCCATCTGCTGATCCCGTCGCGTCAGCCGTGCCACGGCGGCGTCGATCACACCGGCCAGCTCGTCGCCGATGCAATACGGCTTGCACTCGTCGGGCTGGGCAACGTGTTGGCGCATCAACAGCTGCAGCGATGACACATACTGCGGAATCCCCCTGCCGTCCATGCGCCACCAGCCCCACTGCTCCAGCAGGTATTCGGTGTCGCCCAGCGGGCGCTTGAGGGGTTTGCGAGTGGTCATGATGGCACCTCGGCAGGCTCGTCTCGGCGGATATTGAGTTTCGCCAGCAGCATGGCCCGGCAGGACTTCGGGTCTTTGGGGATTTGCAAAATGGCTACCAACTCATCGGCGACCTTCACCGAGTGTTCCAGCTGGATCTGTTCGCGGGGCCGCAGGCTGTCGTGCTCAATGCCCTTGGCGATGCGGCCCTCCAAAGGCTGACCGGTTTGCGCCCGGCGGGTGACGATGGCGTAGTTGCGCTCGAAGCGCTGACGCAACGCCTTGTCATCATGCCTGGCGGTTTTCAGATCGAACGTGCTGGTGGCCTCGGCCGCGATGCGCACCGCATCGTGGGAGTACACACCCATCCGCGCCTCGACCCAGGCGTCACCCTCATGGGGCAGCCCGAGCTGCTCGGCGCTGGGCGAACACCAGGACACAAACTGCCCCACGCTGGGCAGGAAAGGACTGGCCGACTTGCGCGCCTGCCGAAAGCCCCAGGCCAGTTGCTGCTCGGTGTTGATACCACCCTGAACAAACCCGGCGATCCACTCGCGCTTGGCACGGTCGAGTGCTGCGTCGTCCGGCCAAGCCTGGCGCCAGGCGGGAAACACGCCTTGCAGCTTGGTGAACACGGTATTCACGATTTCCGCCGTGCCCGGGTCGACCTTGATCGGTTGAACAACGGGCACTGGTGACAGGGCCTTTTGCGGATCAAGGCCTGGAGTGATGTGAGAAACACGTTTCATAGAATCGACTCCTTGGCCCAGTCGGTGCTGTCGAAGTTCAGAGGCGGTGGGCCACAGGAGTGCGGCGGCGAAGCCATGCGCCGGTTGGCGTCTTCCTGCGCCTTGAGAAACCACGTTCGCCACGTCGCGACCCAGTCGGCCTTGGTGCCGCCATTGCCACGCCAGTAGTTCACGAACTTTTCCGTTTCGTTGATCAGGTGGACAGCGGGCGCTCGCTCAGCCGCCCACTTGCGCATGTCACCGCAGACGTTGAACGGTTCGGGCAAGCGGGTTTTGCTCTTGGGTTTTGGCGGCGGTTCGGACAAAGGGGGACTAAGGGGGTTTAGATCTTTATCTAATCTTCTCTTATCTAATCTGTCGTGAATTGTCGTGACACTGCGTGACGAGCTGTGACCGGGGGTTTCATCCCGTTCCTTTTTTTGACGCTCACGCTGCTCCCTCTTACGCTGCAGACTGGATTTGGCGCCGCTTTCCGGATTGCCGGCGTCCTCTCGTTTTGGTTGACGCTTGGACCATCCGGTTACGCAGTCGCCCTCCATCACCCGCCCCTGCATTGCGCAGAGAACCAGCTCAACTTGTTCGTCTGTCACATCCAAAGCCGACGCAATGTCTTCATTCGTGACCGTGACGTGACCACGCGTGACATTTCGTGACGCATCCACAAGAAGGTGCAGATACATGGCCTGTACCAGGGAAATAGGCTGACCGGAGATTCGGGAGATGGTCCGCCATTTGGGATCGTTCGGCATGTCGTGCCAGAGTCTGAGCCAGTCCATGATCAGTCCCACTCCAGCTGATGCACGCCTTCGATCTGCTCCATGTGTAGCTTGGCCATATGCAGATACGCAGCGATATCCCGCTCCCTGAAACAGCGGGCATCCGTCGGTACAATTTTCAGATCGAGCGCAGCCATCAAGTCGGAAAAAAACAATAGCTTCTCCGACTTCAAGCGGCTGATCGTCGTTTCATCACACCCCATTGCACGCGCTACCGGCCCACCGCCAATCGATGCCAAACGCTGCAATAGCACCGAGTAGTTCTTGCGAGATCTTTCGGCCTGGTCAGGACTTAATTTGGGGGCCGACATGATCAGGCCACCGCGTCGACAGAACTCTTGAAGCGTTCCGGATACAGAATGTGGATTTCGGTGATTTCATTGTCGAATACACGGCACAGGCTTTCGGCCAGCGCTGTGGAGGCACGCTGCACACCGCGTTCGACACGGGACAAGTTGCCGGAGTCCACGGCATCACCCATTTGCGAAAGACGAGCCGAGACATCGGCCAGCGTCCAGTTCCTGGCAATACGAGCACGCTTTAACGGAGTCATGACTAAGCGCCTTGAGAAAAAAGACACAGCCATTTTGCGCATAGCGCAAATGCTAAGCAAGCAAAAATTTGCGTATAGCGCTTTGCGTGAAGTGCAGATGACTATGAGAATCAAGTCATGGATATAGGAAAAATCATACGAGACGCGCGCAAAGCCAAAGGCTGGACGCTCGACGAGCTGTCGAGCCAGATCGAAACTGACTCTGGCAATCTTTCACGCCTCGAACGCGGCAAGCAATTTGCCAGCAAAGAGCTGCTGAATAAAATCATGGCCGTACTGGAGCTGGAGCTGGTTCCCGCCTACGACATGGCCGGGGTTTCCAATGACACAGCCCCGCGCCCTGCTGCCAAAGGACGTCAAGAAGCCCACGGGAACGTGGAAATTTCAGGAACAGTATTTTCCAGACCAAAATTGTATCCATTAATTGACCCCGACAAGGTCAAGGCGTGGGCAGAATCGCCTGGTAACCTTAAACCGGACGATACCCACATGTACCTAGAATCTACTGAAGATGCGGGGGAGCGTGGATTCTGGATGGTTGTTAAAGGCGATTACATGGCCTGTAATGGCAATCCAAGCTTCCCGGATGGTTCTTACATCCTGGTCAAGCCAGAGTCTGAGCCCATCAGCGGCAAATACTATGTTGTGATGCTTGAAAACGGTGAGCAGACCTTCAAGCAATTGGTCATGGACGCAGGTCACAAGTACTTGCGGCCCTTAAACGAAAATTATCGAACCATCGAGATAGGCGATACCTGCCAGTTTATCGGCCGCGTAATTGACACAAAAATGACTGGCTTGTAACCGTCTGCTCAAAAACGAGCCCGCCACGCGCGGGCTTTTTTTCGGCCATAATTTTTAATAATTTGCGCTTGACGCAAAAACAGATCTGCGCATAATGCAAATTATGGATGTGCGCAAAGCGCAAATTTACTCAACTGAGCGCACCGCCACGCAATAGAAAGGTTTAGCGAGGTCGAACCTTGATCGACCCACGGGTAACCGCGACGCGAGTCGTGCCTCGACCCGGCCGGAGCAGCGTAGATCCGGACCAGCGCCGCCAGGTAGATCTGGAGCAAACATGAGTGCAGGTGGGGCATACCGCGACCTGCGAAAAGGACACACCACACATGCCTACACACGCGCTCAGACCCCCTGTCGCTCGGGAGTCACCTAACGAGGTACCTGCCATGAAATACGCAGCCGCCATCGCGCAACTTGAAATACACGCACGCAATTGCGAGCACAACGCAGCCCTTCAAGAACACGAAGGCCAGCACAAAGACGCCGCCCATAACCGGGCAATCGCTGTCGAGTACCGCCAGGCAATCGATTTGCTCAAGGCTCATGAATCCGAAAATCACGCCTGCATCAGGGTCGGAGCCACTAATTGCCCGTGTGGCAACTCGTTCAACACCAGCCACTGCACACCCGTCAGGTGCGCATGGAATCAAACTCCAAAAAACCATCTGCTCTGACTTGCCAAGCGCATGCCATCACCAAGCCCCGAAGCCGAACATGAATGAGGCTCTTCCCTGCAGGATTCGCATTGAGGGCTGGCGCAACATGCTGGTTATGAGGTTGCCATGAACCACCGTCAACGCCAGCGCCGCCAATACACCTGGTACGGCGCCGCTATCGCCCTCCTCTTGTTCACTCTCTGGATTCTGGCCAGCTCTTACGTTACCCAACTAACCCAATAGACCACCGCTACACCGGTAACACACCCACACACCAATCAACTCAATGACACCTACCCATCAGGAGAACTGTCATGGTTAACCCGAAACTGATGCACCTCACCGCCTCACTGCTGGAGCACCAGCCCGCCTTTACCGTTGGCGATATCGTCATCTTCAAGGACGGCCTGGCAAACAAGCGTATTGTGGGCGAAGCCGTTGTTACCGAGCTGCTCGATCCTGTGATCCTGGCCGCTGGCGAACACCCGGGCAGTCCCTACTTCCGTGAGCCGATGGACATGAAAGTGTCCTACCTGACCCCGGATGACGGGCTGATTGAAGCTCATGTGGATTCACGGCGCTTCCGGCTGGCTTGATTGCTCCCCTATGCCAAGCCCTTCACTCGGGCTTGGCCAACACACTCCAATTCGGAGGTGCCCATGAATACCGCAAATCAACTCACATTCTTCAAAGACAGTGGCCTGCCTCGAACGGATTGGGATGATGACTGCGCCAAGGACAACTGGCTGATCGACGCTGCCGAATCCTTGATTCACGGCGCGGACATCAAAATCCAGCGCCGCTACCGTCGCGCCCAAGGCGTAGCGCATGCCCAGTTCCTGACCGCCGTGCAAATGCACTTGATCGACCGCCAGATTGCCGGTGAAGACAGCGAAGACTGGTTCGCCCAGTTGGTAGTCGATGCCGCCACCGGAGCGCCCTGCAAAAGGGTTGCACTGCGCCTGTTGGGTGAAAGCCGGCACACCCACGGCATGTTGTTTGAAATTGCCGAAAAGCTGCTCGAACCCCTGGCCCACGACGCATTGATCGCTCAGGCCGAAGACAACGAGCTGTAGCCCTCTCTCTCGCACTCATCTTTCGCCACTGCGCCTTGTTGCGCGGCAGGAGACAGCCATGTCCGCAAATACCCGGATCTGGGACCAGGTCGACACCACCGATCCCGACGCCACCAAGAGCTATACCGGCATGGGCGGCTTTAAAGGTACCGCCATCAAACCCACCTACCTGATGCGCAAAGCCACCGAAGTATTCGGCCCCTGCGGCGAAGGCTGGGGCTGGACCGTACTTGAAGACCGCTTCGACGAAGGCGCCCCGCTGGTAGCCCCGACCAAGGAATGGCCCGAAGCACCCCGAATCAACGCCAAGCTCCACACCCTGAAAATCGAACTCTGGTACCTCGGCAAGGACGGCCAGAAATGCACGGTGCAACACTACGGCCACACGCCCTTTGTCTTGCTCCAGGCCGGGAAAATCATTACCGACTGGGAAGCGGCCAAGAAATCCCTGACCGACGCCATCGGTAAATGCCTGCAACCTCTGGGCTTTGCCGCAGACATCCATATGGGCATGTTCGACGACCCCTCCTACATCGATACCGTGCGCAACGAGATCGAACTGGAAAAAGCCGACGACAAAGACGCCGAAATCGCCCGGCAGAAACTCGAACGTCTGGATTGGCTGAACAGCTCAATTGAACTGCTGGCCAGCGCCGTCACCCTGCACGAACTCAACATCCTCAATGTGCGCTTTGTCCGCGAAGCCACCCGGCGCAAAGAACCAAAATTTATCGCCCGCCTGACCCGCGCTTTCGAACAACGCAAAGCTGCACTCGCCAACCCCAAGGAGGACGCCGCATGACCCAGCTCTACGCGTTGACAGGCCAAATGGTCGAACTCCAGGCACTGCTCGATACCGACGACGAAAGCCTCAAGGAAGCCCTGCAAAACGCCATAAATGACATCCAGGGCGAATTCGAGGTCAAGGCCGACAGCCTGGTCCGGCTGCGGCGCAATATCGAAAGCGATGTGGACGCCATCGACAAGGAAGTCGAGCGCCTGAACGAACTCAAACGCATCAAGAAAAACAGCCTCAGCGCGATCAGCGACTGCCTGCGCCGCAATATGGAAGCCGCCAACCTCAAGACCATTAAACGCCCGCTGTTCACCATTACCCTGGCGTTGGCGCCCGAGCGGGCAATTATCGACAACCTGGATGAAATCCCCGATGAACTGGTGGTGGTCAGCAGCGCCGTCGCCCCCGACAAAAAAGCCATCCTCGCCCGGCTTAAAGTCATCCGCGATCACAACGCACAGATCCGCCAGCGCATGGCGGCAGGTGAAGACATTGAGGCCGAACTGCTGGAGCAACCGTCGTGGGCACACCTGGAGCGCGGCGAAAGCTCAGTACGGATCAAATAAGGAGGCCGCATGGCACGCGGAATCAACAAAGTCATCCTGCTCGGCACCTGCGGACAAGACCCCGTTGTTCGCTACCTGCCCAATGGCAACGCCCTGACCAACTTCAGCCTGGCCACCAACGAACAATGGACTGAGAAAAAGTCCGGCGAAAAGGTCGAGCGCACGGAATGGCATCGGGTCGTGCTGCTGGGGAACGTGGCGGAAATTGCAGGGGAGTATTTGAAGAAAGGCGGTCAGGTTTATATCGAAGGAAAATTGCATACGCGGGAATGGCAGAAGGATGGCGTCCGCCGGTTTACCACTGAGATTTTGGTGGATGGTCGGGGGACGTTGGTGCTGCTGAAGGAGGATAGATAATATTATTTCTAATTAAGCATTTAAGTTTATAGCCATTCACCAGCTGCGAACCTCAACTAAATTCGGTGGAGATAGAATTGTCCGATATGTTATGGCCATAACAGCACCTCACAAGCTGCCTAATGTACAAGTCAGGCAGCTTAACACCCTACACTTGCACGAAGGATTATGATTTCTTTTTTCTGGGCAATGACCCCAATTCTCGCTTATAAAACTTATGAATAAAAAAGCACGCATGCACGTGCTCTCGGACATGAGGAAAACCCCACTTACGCAACAACACCCTACTGCTTTTTGACTGAAAAAACGTACTCGAACAAAGTATAATTCTTTCATCGGGGTGCATTGAATCAAGTAACAGCCCCGCAAACGAAACTTTGAGGCCGTCGGATATGTCTGCATTATTAATCAAGCGCAATGCTCGCATAGCTCTATTAACCAGCCCAATGCACAAATCTGTATCTAGCTTTTTGGAGACATACGCCTGAGTTTGGCGATACTGATTGATACCTGAAAGCGCATCAAACTCCTTTTTCTTCGATCGTAACTCTCTGACAATCTTGGCCCCAACCGTTACTCCTTTTACATCACTATCTATCCTAAAATTCACTTCGCAATAACTTTCCAAGCGGTTTAATATCTGAAAAAAAGTATTCTCAAACTTCTCCCGCACCAAAAAAGTCTCTTGCTTCTCTAGAAACTCACTTTGACGCTCCATAAATGAAGTTGACTTTTTTGCTTCATTAGTTTGAATCATCGTAGTTCTTAGCAACACCATCAAAGCAACAAAACTAAGAATCGGATTTGTCAGCCCCCCAATAAAATCACCTACCTGCCCCATATTTCCACTCAAATCAAACTCATTTGAAATGCCGATAAAAAACAGAAAGCAAATAACACCGGCAAAAACTGCAGCACCAGATAAAACAAGTCCAGCATCAAAAGGCTGGAGATCTTTATTGGGCTCAGCAGCACTCTTACTTTTAAAATAGAATTTTACGGCAAGTGCACTAACACAAAAAAGCAAAAAAACTAAAAATATAAAAACCAACATCATGTCTTGTCATGCTCCAGATAAAAAGTTCAACTCTGCAGCCATTATATACCGGCCAGGTGCCACTATGCCCATCACTTATGGAAGTATCTGCAGCGGTATCGACGCTGCAACAACTGCCTGGCATCCGCTGGGCATGGACGCAATGTGGTACTCCGAGATCGAACCCTTCCCCTCAGCAGTCCTTAACTATCATTACCCCAATACGCCAAACCTAGGCGACATGATCAAACTCAGCGTTGAAGTACTACGCGGAAAAATTATGACACCTGACATTCTGGTAGGCGGCACGCCCTGTCAGGCATTCAGTGTCGCCGGAATGCGCGAAGGTCTTGCCGACCCACGCGGCCGACTCACCATCAAATACGTGGAGCTTGCAGATGCAATTGACTATGTTCGAGCCCATAGAGGCGATCCCGCATCAATCATCGTCTGGGAAAATGTTCCCGGCGTCCTGTCCGATAAAGGCAACGCCTTCGGATGCTTTCTTGGTGCGCTTGCTGGGGAAAACTGCGAGCTGCAGCCTTCAGGGAAGCGCTGGGAAGACGCTGGTTGTGTGTATGGCCCCAAAAGAACAATCGCATGGCGGATTCTGGACGCCCAATATTTCGGCCTGGCCCAACGACGCCGCCGTGTGTTCGTTGTCGCAAGTGCTCGAAACGGGTTCGATCCCCTTGAAGTACTTTTTGAGCGAGAAAGCCTGCGCCGGGATTTTGCGCCGCGCCGAGGCGAGGGGTCGGATGTTGCCGGCAGCGCTCCATTCGGCCCTGCTCTACAGTGCGGATGCGGGTACATTTTCAGCGAAGAACTCGGCCCGTTCGGCTGCATGAACTGTGAGGGCGAAGAAGGCCCAGCGGTAAGTATTTTTGCCGGCATTCCGGCTTTTGGCGCCGGACGCGGATCGGGATCAATCGAACGATCAGGCACCCTCACCCACCACTCAGGGCGACAGGACTTTGATAGTGAGACATTCCTTGTTCAGCCTGAAGCAGGCACCAAGGATCAGGTCACAGGCACTCTACAGGCCTGCGGCAAGGCTGCTGGCTCGGCAACTCAGCAAGACGCACATTCTGGACTGCTGGTGGTGCATGGCACGCAAGACCCTTGCGTGAGCGACACAATGGCCTTTGTGCTGGGCCGTAACGACGGGCAAGAAAACGCCATTTTCTCGATCCCGGATGTAGCAGCCAGAGCGACAGCCCTGGTTCGCCGCCTTACCCCTCTGGAATGCGAGCGACTGCAGGGATTCCCTGACAACTACACATTGATCCCCTGGCGCGGCAAACCTGCCGAGGAATGCCCTGACGGCCCGCGCTACAGAGCCGTTGGCAACAGCATGGCTGTCACTGTCGTGCGTTGGATTGGAGTGAGAATTGCACGGCAGTTGGCCTGACTCTCTGCCTGTTCAGCAAGAGTGTGGCTGGTGATAACTGATATCAAAACTATAAGAGGGAACCCCCAATGGAGAGCGAACTCCTCACCCACGAAGAACTCATCGAAATCACGGGCTACAAGTCCACTGGATTTCAACGTCGCTGGCTGGAAGATCATCTGTGGCACTACATCGAGAGCCGCAGAGGTCGCCCGCTGGTGGCGCGCGACTACGCGCGCATGAAATTGGGCATTCCCTTCCCCACCAGGACCGAACCACAGCCAGCACCTGCAACACCGGCATGGTCGCCTGATTTTTCCAAGGTGAGCTGATATGCGCCCCAGAAAAACAGAGAACCGGGATCTGCCACCCAATGTGTACCGGCGTAAACGTAAACGCAAAAGCGGCAAGGTCTGGATCGGTTATTACTACCAAACGCCGTCAGGCAAAGAGATCTCGCTGGGCACGGATTTTGATCTTGCCCGCTTGAAATGGGCCGAGCTGGAGTCCCAGGAAAAGCCGTTGGATCTGCGCACCATGAAAGGCATTTTTGCCCGTTATGTACGCGATATTCTGCCGAAGAAAGCGCCGCGTACCCAAAAGGACAATTTTGCCGAACTGCGCAAACTCAGCGCTGTGTTTGATGATGCTCCCATCGACGCCATTACCCCGGCGATGATTGCGCAGTACCGCGACAGGCGCTCCGCAAAAACTCGCGCCAATCGTGAAATCGCCCTGCTCTCGCATATTTTCAATACTGCCCGGGAATGGGGCCTCACGGAAAAGGCCAACCCCTGCCTGGGCATCCGCAAAAACAAAGAGCGGCCTCGTGACTATTACGCCACCGATGCTGTTTGGGCTGCGGTCTATGTAGAGGCTGTACCTGAACTTAAAGAAGCGATGGACCTGGCGTACCTGACTGGCCAGCGCCCGGCCGATGTTCTGGCGATGCGTCAGGATGATATCGATGGCGATTTTTTGCTGGTCAAGCAAGGTAAAACCGGCAAGCGCCTGAGGATCCTGCTGAAGATGGATGGCCAGCTCAACAGCCTGGGCCTGCTGATCGAGCGCATGATTGAGCGCAATAAAAAACACATATCGCTGCACTTCATTCTCAATCAATACGGCAAGCGGGTCTCGCAGGAGATGCTGCGCAATCGCTGGGATGACGCCCGCGAAACTGCACGGCTCAAAGCAATCGCTGGCAAACAACCCGAATTCGCGGCGCAGATTGCGCGCTTCCAGTTCAGGGATATTCGGCCAAAGGCCGCTTCGGAGATTGTCAGTGTGGCGGACGCCAGTCTGCTGCTGGGGCATTCGAAGGAAGGGATCACTGAGCGCGTTTATCGCCGGGTCGGCGCTATCGCCAAGCCCGCAAAATAGAATAGTTTCGGAACTCCACCCCCAAAAGTTTCGGAACTCTTCACTTTTCCGCAGCCATAAAAAAACCCCGCAGACCGTAATCTGCGGGGCTTTCGAAGGTGGAGGCCGAAGCCGGAATCGAACCGGCGTGGGCGGATTTGCAATCCGCTGCATAACCATTTTGCTATTCGGCCAATTGTGCTTGAGATTTCGTTGGAAATATCAAAAACAAGAGTTTGTTACTGCGATCTAATCGCTACAAGCATTTGATTCTTCAGCACTTCAGGTTGTTGCCCCGGGCTGATGGCGCGCATTATGTACTAGAAGCTGGAAGCTGGCAACCCCCTGAATTCTAATAATTTTTAGTTATTTTCATACCACCCGTTTTCAGATCACGACGTTGCGCACAAAGCGCAGTATCCCGTCACCATCATTACGGTAGGCATGGGGGCGGTTGCTGGCGTACATGTGGAACTCGCCCGCGGCTATGTGCAGCACCTGTTCGTCCATCTCCAGGGTCAGGCAACCCTCAAACACATACAGCTGTTCACTCCAGCCTTCAGCATCCGCTTGTGAGTGGTATTCCTCGCCCGGCTCCAAGGTCCATTCCCACAGTTCAACTTCGCGGCTGGCCGTGGCCTTGGACAGCAGTACTGCTTTGCTCCCCGCATGGGTGCCTGTCCAGGCCACTTCGTTGATGCGGCTCGGGTCCGGCGAGCCCGGGGCCTGGATCAGGTCGCTAAAGGCAACGTTCAACGCCTCTGCCACACGGTCCAGGGTGCTCAGGCTGACGTTCTTTTCGCCCGCCTCTATAGCCACCAGCATCCGACGGCTCACACCGGACAGTTCTGCCAGCGCGCTCTGGCTCAGATGCGCGAGCAGCCTGAGGCGGCGCACGTTTTGGCTTACATGCTGCAAAACCGATGCGCGTTGTAAATTTTCTTTGGGCACTATATTGCTCACCTTGTGGGGCTGCGCAGTATACTGCCCAGCTTTGGCGCATTGTGCGTCTCCATTCCCGTAACACGCAAGGTTGCAACGCCATTGAAAATTCCCGGATTGCTGTCATTGACTTCCCGTTTCAGTAAAGCGGAATGTGTGCTGATCCTGATCACCATGGTCTGGGGCATCACCTTTCTATTGGTGCAGCATGCCTTGACGGCAAGTGGCCCGATGTTTTTTGTAGGGCTGCGCTTTGCTGCGGCCGCCATAATCGTCGCCGCGTTTTCAATTCGCAGCCTGGCCGGTATCACCCTGTTCGAACTCAAGGCCGGCATGTTTATCGGTGTTTCGATCATGCTCGGCTATGGCTTGCAGACCATTGGCCTGCAAACCATCCCAAGCAGCCAGTCTGCCTTTATTACCGCGCTCTACGTGCCATTCGTTCCGCTGCTGCAATGGCTGGTGCTGGGGCGCAGGCCCGGGTTGATGCCGAGCCTGGGGATCATGCTGGCCTTTACTGGCCTTATACTGCTGTCCGGCCCCGGCGGTGCATCTCTGGATTTCAGCCCGGGGGAGATCGCCACGCTGATCAGCGCCATTGCCATAGCTGCCGAGATCATTCTAATCAGTGCCTATGCAGGCAAAGTCGACGTACGCCGGGTCACGGTGGTGCAACTCAGTACGGCGTCAATTCTGGCCTTTTTCATGATTATTCCTACACAAGAGGCCATTCCTGACTTTTCGTGGCTATTGTTAGCCAGTGCTGTAGGCCTTGGTGCCGCCAGTGCGGTGATTCAGGTGGCGATGAATTGGGCACAGAAAAGCGTTTCACCCACCCGCGCCACTCTTATTTATGCCGGTGAGCCTGTGTGGGCAGGCATTGCCGGGCGCCTGGCGGGTGAGCGCTTGCCAGCCATTGCCTTGCTTGGCGCGGTATTGATTGTTGCAGCGGTGATCGTCAGTGAGTTAAAAACAAAGGGTAAAAAGCCCGAGGCGCTTGAAGACAAGCAAGGCGATCAAGCCTGCGATTAAAGCGACAAGCCTGAGATGCGGTAAGAATTTTCACTCAGAAGCGTTTATACAGGGATAGAACTGTAGGAAACCTGACAGGTTACTGACAGTCTTTGTAGGATTCAGCCACAGGTTTGCTGTTGGTGATCTGCAGCTCGCCCCGTATGATCGCTTACAAACTCCTGCAGATTAGAAGCCTATGTCCCTGATAGTTCTACTGCTTCTGCCCTTTGTCGGCAGCTGTCTGGCGGCTGTTTTGCCGCATAACGCACGTAACAGTGAATCACTGTTGGCCGGTCTGATTGCATTGATCGGCACTGTACAAGTAGCCCTGCTCTACCCACAGATCGCCCACGGTGGCGTTATTCGTGAAGAGTTCATGTGGCTGCCCAGTCTCGGCCTGAATTTTGTCCTGCGTCTGGACGGGTTCGCCTGGTTGTTCTCGATGCTGGTGCTGGGCATCGGCACGCTGGTGTCGCTGTACGCCCGTTATTACATGTCACCCGAGGACCCGGTGCCGCGCTTTTTTGCGTTTTTCCTGGCGTTTATGGGGGCCATGCTGGGCCTGGTGTTGTCAGGCAATTTGATCCAGATCGTATTTTTCTGGGAGCTGACCAGCCTCTTCTCATTCTTGCTGATTGGTTATTGGCACCACCGCTCGGATGCCCGCCGCGGCGCTTATATGGCGCTGATGGTCACGGGTGCCGGGGGGCTGTGCCTGCTGGCGGGGGTCATGCTGCTCGGCCATGTCGTCGGCAGCTATGATCTGGATGCAGTGCTGGCTGCCGGCGACAAGATCCGCGCCCACAGCCTGTATCCGATCCTGCTGCCGCTGATCCTGATCGGCGCCCTGAGCAAAAGCGCGCAGTTCCCGTTTCATTTCTGGTTACCCCACGCCATGGCGGCGCCAACCCCCGTCTCGGCTTATCTGCACTCGGCAACGATGGTCAAGGCCGGGGTGTTTCTGCTCGCCCGCCTGTGGCCTTCGCTGTCGGGCAGCGAGGAATGGTTCTGGATTGTCAGCGGCGCCGGTGCCTGCACCCTGGTGCTGGGCGCGTATTGCGCAATGTTTCAAAATGACCTTAAAGGCTTGCTGGCCTACTCGACCATCAGCCATCTGGGCCTGATTACCCTTCTGCTGGGCCTCAACAGCCCGCTGGCCGCTGTGGCTGCGGTGTTCCACATTCTTAACCACGCCACCTTCAAGGCTTCGCTGTTTATGGCGGCCGGGATCATCGACCACGAGACCGGCACGCGGGATATCCGCAAGCTCAGTGGCCTGTTCAAGCTCATGCCATACACCGCGACGCTGGCGATGGTCGCCAGTGCCTCGATGGCCGGGGTGCCGCTGCTCAACGGGTTCCTGTCCAAAGAGATGTTCTTTGCCGAAACCGTGTTTATCAATTCAACCGCCTGGGTCGAAATCGCCCTGCCGGTGATTGCGACCATCGCCGGTACCTTCAGTGTGGCTTATGCCCTGCGCTTTACGGTGGATGTGTTCTTCGGCCCGCCCGCGACCAACTTGCCGCATACCCCTCACGAGCCACCACGCTGGATGCGTGCACCAGTCGAACTGCTGGTACTGACGTGCCTGACAGTAGGGATTTTCCCGGCGCAAACCGTCGGCCCGCTGCTTGCCGCAGCGGCGCAGCCAGTGGTGGGCGGCGAGCTGCCCGAGTACAGCCTGGCCATCTGGCACGGCCTGAATGCACCGATGATCATGAGTTTGATCGCCATGTCCGGCGGTATCCTGCTGTATGTGCTGTTGCGCAAGCAGCTCAAGCTCGACCGTTTCCCGCTGCCGCCGTTGATCCAGTACTTCAATGGCAAACGCTTCTTCGAACGCAGCCTGGTGGTCATCATGCGTGGCGCGCGGCGCCTGGAGCGCCGCATCAGTACCCAGCGCCTGCAAACCCAGCTGTTTTTGTTGATTCTGGTCGCCGTGATCGCCGGCCTGATCCCGATGCTGTACAGCGGGCTGGGCTGGGGCGACCGGCCGAAAATCCCGGGCTCGATAGTGTTTATCACCCTGTGGCTGATCGCGATTGCCTGCGCTTTGGGCGCCGCCTGGCAAGCCAAGTATCACCGTCTGGCAGCCCTGACCATGGTCAGCGTGTGCGGCCTGATGACCTGCGTGACCTTTGTATGGTTCTCGGCGCCGGACCTGGCCCTGACCCAACTGGTGGTTGAGGTGGTGACCACGGTGCTGATCTTGCTGGGCCTGCGCTGGCTGCCACGGCGTATCGAGGAAGTCTCGCCACTGCCGGGCACCTTGCGCAAGGCCCAGGTCCGTCGTTTGCGCGACTTGTTGCTGTCCACGGCAGTGGGTGGCGGCATGGCGTTGCTGTCCTACGCGATGCTGACCCGCCAGACCCCCAACGACATCTCCTCGTTCTACCTCAGCCGGGCGTTGCCTGAAGGCGGTGGCAGCAATGTGGTGAATGTGATGCTGGTGGACTTCCGTGGCTTCGACACCCTGGGGGAAATCACCGTACTGGCCGCCGTGGCCCTGACTGTATTTGCCCTGCTGCGCCGCTTCCGCCCTTCGAAAGAGAGCATGCAGTTGCCTGCCCAGCAGCGCCTGCTGGCCAAGGACGTGATGACCGATCTGGTCAACCCGCGCAGCGCCAGCGACACCGCACTGGGCTTTATGATGGTGCCGGCGGTGCTGGTGCGCCTGTTGCTGCCGATCGCCTTCGTGGTGTCCATGTATCTGTTCATGCGCGGGCACAACCAGCCCGGCGGCGGTTTCGTCGCGGGCCTGGTGATGAGTGTGGCGTTTATCCTGCAGTACATGGTGGCCGGCACGCAGTGGGTCGAAGCGCAGATGAGCCTGCGACCGCTGCGCTGGATGGGTACCGGGCTGCTGTGCGCAACCCTGACCGGGCTGGGTTCGATCCCGTTGGGTTATCCATTCCTGACCACCCATACCGTGCACTTCAGCCTGCCGCTGCTGGGTGATATCCATGTGGCCAGCGCCCTGTTCTTCGATATTGGCGTGTATGCCGTGGTGGTCGGGGCAACCCTGCTGATCCTGACGGCGCTGGCGCACCAGTCGGTACGCGCCCATCGCCCGAGCAATCAGCTTGCCCCTCTGCCCGCCCTGCAACCCGCGCCTGCCAACAAAGAAGGAGCCGCCTGATGGAAGAAGTCATTGCCATCGCTATAGGAGTTTTGGCCGCATCGGGCACCTGGCTGGTTCTGCGTCCGCGAACCTTTCAGGTGGTCATGGGCCTGTGCCTGCTGTCTTACGGGGTCAACCTGTTCATCTTCAGCATGGGCAGCCTGTTTATCGGCAAGGAGCCGGTGATCAAGGACGGTGTGCCCCAGGACTTGCTCAACTACACCGACCCGCTGCCCCAGGCGCTGGTTCTCACTGCAATCGTCATCAGTTTCGCCATGACCGCACTGTTTCTGGTGGTCTTGCTGGCCTCTCGGGGCCTGACCGGTACCGACCACGTTGATGGCCGGGAGCCGAAAGAATGAATTTGATGCCGCACCTGATTGTCGCGCCCATTCTGCTGCCGCTGCTGACCGCAGCCTGCATGTTGTTGCTGGGGGAGAAACACCGTCCGCTGAAAGCGCGGATCAACCTGATCTCGACCCTGCTCGGCCTGGGTATCTCGGTGATGCTGTTGCTGTGGACGCGTGAGCAAGCGATCCCGGCTTCGATTGGCGTATACCTGCCGAGCAACTGGCAAGTGCCGTTCGGGATTGCCCTGGTGGTCGACCACTTGAGCGCCTTGATGCTGGTACTGACCGGCATTATCGCCAGTTGCGCCCTGCTCTTCGCCATGGCCCGCTGGGACCGTGCCGGGGCCAGCTTCCATGCCTTGTTCCAGATCCAGCTGATGGGCCTGTACGGGGCCTTTCTGACCGCCGACCTGTTCAACCTGTTCGTGTTTTTCGAAGTGCTGCTGGCCGCTTCCTATGGCTTGATGCTCCACGGCTCGGGCAAGGCGCGGGTGTCGGCGGGGCTGCATTACATCTCGATCAACCTGCTGGCCTCGTCGCTGTTCCTGATCGGTGCAGCGCTGATTTATGGCGTGACTGGCACCCTGAACATGGCTGACCTGGCACTGAAAATCCCGTTGGTGCCCGAGGCCGATCGCGGCTTGCTGCATGCTGGCGCGGCCATTCTGGCAGTGGCCTTCCTGGCCAAGGCCGGCATGTGGCCGCTGAACTTCTGGCTGGTACCGGCCTACTCATCGGCCAGTGCGCCGGTGGCTGCGCTGTTTGCAATCATGACCAAGGTCGGTATCTACACCGTGCTGCGCCTGTGGACCCTGCTGTTTTCCGGGCAAGCCGGGGCTTCGGCGTACTTTGCCGGTGACTGGCTGATCTACGGTGGCATGGCCACCATTGTCTGCGCCGCCATCGCCATCCTCGCCGCCCAGCGGCTGGAGCGCATGGCCAGCCTGAGCATTCTGGTGTCTGCCGGCATCCTGTTGTCGGCTGTCGGTTTCGCCCAGCCCAACCTGACCTCCGCGGCGCTGTTCTATCTGGTCAGTTCCACCCTGGCATTGAGTGCGCTGTTCCTGCTGGCCGAGCTGATCGAACGCTCGCGCTCTTCCGCCGACCTGGTGCTTGAAGACGATGTTGAGCCGCAGCCTAGCCTGAGCGAGTCGATACCCCCACCGCGGGGCAGCAACCTGGACGACGACCAAAAAGTCGTCGTCGGCCTGATCATTCCCTGGACTATGGCCTTTCTGGGCCTGAGCTTTATCGCCTGCGCGCTGTTGATTATCGGCATGCCGCCGCTGTCCGGGTTTATCGGCAAGCTCGGGTTGCTCAACGCCCTGCTCAACCCGCTGGGCCTGGGCAATGCGACGGATGCGCCGATTTCAACGGCAGCCTGGAGCCTGCTGGCGTTGTTGATTCTCTCGGGCCTGGCCTCGTTGATTGCTTTTTCGCGCATGGGCATTCAGCGCTTCTGGACCCCCCTTGAGCGTCCGTCGCCGATCCTGCGCCGCATCGAGTGCCTGCCCATCGTGCTGCTGCTCGGGCTGTGCGTGGTGCTGACCTTCAAGGCCGAGCCGGTATTGCGTTATACCCAGGCCGCCGCCGACACCCTGAACAACCCCGAGCGTTATGTGATGGCCGTGATCGCTACGCGCCCGGTGCCGAGCCCGCAAGCCAGGGCGGCGCAGCAGGAGGTGCAGCCATGAAGCGCCTCTTCCCTGCTCCCTGGCTGTCGCTGGCACTGTGGGCGCTGTGGCTGCTGCTCAACCTGTCACTGAGTGCCGGCAACCTGTTGCTGGGCGCGGCGCTGGCCATCCTGGCCCCGGTCATGTTCGCGCCACTGCGTCCGCTGCCGGTACGCATTCGCCGCCCCGGGGTGATTCTCAAGCTGTTCTTTCTGGTGGGCCGTGATGTGGTGGCCTCCAACATCGCCGTGGCCTGGGGTGTACTGCGCGCGGGCAAAAATCCGCCACGTTCGCGGTTTATCAAGATCCCCCTGGACTTGCGTGATGCCAACGGCCTTGCTGCCTTGTCAATGATTACCACCGTAGTGCCCGGCACCATCTGGTCGGAGCTGGCCCTGGACCGCAGTGTGTTATTGCTGCACGTGTTCGACCTGGACGACGAGGCAGCGTTTATCGAACACTTTAAAACCGCTTATGAGCGCCCACTGATGGAGATCTTTGAATGAGTGCCCTGCTCAGCAATGCCATCCTGCTCAGCCTGTTCATCTTCAGCCTGGCGATGGTCCTGACCGTGATCCGCCTGTTCAAGGGCCCGTCGGCCCAGGACCGGGTACTGGCGCTGGACTACCTGTATATCCTGGCCATGCTGATGATGCTGGTGCTGGGTATCCGCTATGCCAGTGACACCTATTTTGAAGGCGCGCTGCTGATTGCCCTGTTCGGCTTTGTCGGTTCGTTTGCGCTGGCCAAATTCCTGCTGCGTGGCGAGGTGATCGAATGAGTCTCTGGATTGAAATACCGGTGGCCGTGCTGCTGGTGCTTAGCAGCCTGTTTGCCCTGTGCGGGGCGATCGGGTTGTTGCGCCTCAAGGATTTTTTCCAGCGCATGCACCCGCCTGCACTGGCCTCGACCATTGGTGCGTGGGGCGTGGCGCTGGCGTCGATCCTGTACTTCTCGGCGCTCAAGTCGACGCCTGTGCTGCACGCCTGGCTGATGCCGATCCTGCTGTCGATCACCGTGCCGGTGACCACCTTGCTGCTGGCCCGTACATCGCTGTTCCGCAAGCGCATGGCGGGTGAGGATGTACCGGCAGAAGTCAGCAGTGGCGGGCGTAGCGAAAACGCTAACTGAACCTGTGGGAGCGGGCTTGCTCGCGATAGGAGCGACGCGGTGTGTCTGTCAGACCGCAGTGCGCCCATCGCGGGCAAGCCCGCTCCCACAACAAGCGCGATCCCACAGGGCTACATCCAGCCCAACCAGCTCCAGTACGTGGCGCCAAACAGCAGCATCAGCAAGTACCCCACCGCCGTCACAATCAACCCGACCTTGGCGAACTGTTTGGCTGTAAAGGTCTGCGTGCCCAGGCACACCATGTTCTGCGGGGCGTTGATCGGCAGGATAAAACCGTAGCTGACCACAAAACCCAGCAGCATGGTCATGCCCAGGCGGTTGAATTCACCCGGCAAGGTTTGCAGCACCGCGATCAGGATCGGCAACAGCGCCGAGGTCAACGCCGTGGCACTGGCAAAGCCCAGATGAATCAAAATCAAAAACGCCCCCAGAATCGCAAAGATCCCCAGCGGCCCGACCTGATCCAGCCCGGTATTGGCCACCACCTGCCCGCCCAGCCACTGCCCGGCCTGGGTAGTCAGCAAGGCCGTGCCCAGGCTGATACCAACCCCGAACACAATCACCGTGCCCCACGGAATACGCGACTGCACATCTTTCCAGGTCATCACGCCAAATCGCGGCAGCAGTAAAAACACCAGCCCGGCGTAAGTGGTCGAGGTGGTGTCAAAGCTGTGCAGCTTGCCCTCGGTGGCCCAGGCCAGCAGCAAGGCGATCGATACACCCATCAGGCGCTTCTGCGGGCCGGTCATGGGCCCCAGTTCGGCCAGTGATTTTTCTACCGCCTCTTTGCCGCCGGGGATGCTGTCGCTTTCCGGCGGGAGCATTTTGAGCACCACGAACAGCAGCACCGCCGACATGATGATCGCCCACGGCGCACCGGCGATCAGCCAGTCGAGCCAATTCACCCGGGCACCGAGCATCTTGTCCATAAAGCCTACGGTCAGCAGGTTTTGCGCGGCCGCCGTCTGAATGCCGACGTTCCAGATACTGGTGCCCTGGGCGACCACAATCATGATCCCGGCGGCGATGTTTGAGCGCTTGTCCACGCCAAAGGCCAGGATCACCCCCATCATGATCGGCACCACGCAGGCACTGCGCGCTGTGGCGCTGGGCACCACCAGGCTGAGCAGGATGGTCACCGCAATTGCCCCCAGCAGGATGCGCCGGGTGCTGGTACCGATACGCGACAAAGTGACCAGAGCAATGCGCCGGTCAAGGCCGGTGTGGGTCATGGCCGCGGCAATAAACAAGGCCCCCGCCACCAGCGCCAGGGCGGCATTGGAAAACCCGGTCAGGGCCATAGTAATACCGGCGGAGGTGCCGTAGAGCTTTGACGGGTCAGCCAGGGTGGGCGCCATGCCGATCAGGAACGCCATCAGCGAGGTGATCATGATGGCACTGGCTTCGTATGACACCGCTTCGGTAATCCACACCACCACGGCAAACGCCAGGATCGCCAGCATGCGGTGCCCGGCCACGGGCAGGTCGGCGGGCAATGGCAGCAGCAGAATGCCGATCATTACCAGCACAGCAATCACCAGACCTATGGGGAGTTTTACTTTTGCCGCAGCAGGCGTGGGGCTGGTTGCAGGGGCACTCATGGCCATCTCCTTGAACTTGAAAACCCGTGGAGCATAGGTCAAGGCTGCCTGAGGGATGTTGATACTCGTCAGGTGCGCTGCAAACCTTGTGGGAGCGGGCTTGCTCGCGATTGCATCAACCCGGTGTAACTGAACCACCGCAGCGCCTGCATCGCGGGCAAGCCCGCTCCCACAATAGGCCAGAGTTCACAGGGTCACTGGATCTTGTAGTGAAAGGTATTGCGCACCCCCGGCACCGTCACTGGCTGGCCGTCGACCATTCGCGGCTGATAGCGGAATGTTGCCGCCGCCACCAGTGACGGCCGGATAAACGCCGGATGGCAGTTGCCCACCACTTTGGGGTTGTCGACCTTGCCCTGCGGCGTCACCGAATACTCGACTGTGCAATCGCCTTCAATGCCCTTGTCCAGTGCCCGTTGCGGGTAGTCCGGGGCCTGCTTGCTGATTGGCAGGTACTGGCGCACATCCGCTGCCGCTGCGGCCTGTTGCGCCCGACGGGCGTTGTCCGCCGCTGCAACCCGGGCCTGTTCAGCCACGGCCTGTTGACGCTGGGCCTCAACCTGCTCGGCGCGCTGCTGCGCAGCTTTTTGTTGCGCCACTTGCGCCAGCTTCTGCTCCTCCACACGTTTGCGCGCCAGCGCCGCCTGTTCCAGTTTGCGCGCCTGTATCTGCGGGTCCACTTTGGGTTTTACCACCTCAGGTTTTGCCTCGACCACCGGCGCCGGCGCCACCACCGGCAACGGCTCCGGAGCAGGCGGCGCGGCGACCGGCTCGGCAGGCAGCATCACCAGCCGGGTTTTCAGGGTCGAGGGCGCAGGTTCCGGCAGTGATTGCTCCATGCTCCAGCCAAGCACCAGGAACGCCACCACGGCGCTGTGCAGGGCCACGCTGACCACCAGCGCCTGGCTGTCACGCCATACCCGCGTCCACGGCAACGGCTGCGCCGGCACCATCGAGCCATGCATCAACGCGGCACTCATTGCGGCGCCTCGGTCACCAGCCCCAGGTTGCTCACGCCACCTTGCTGCAGGGCCGCCATCGCCTTGACCACGCTGCCATAACCTGCCTCGTTGTCGGCGCGGATATACACCTGGGTGTTGCTGTCCTGGGCCACCACCTGCCCAACCTTGGCCTGCAACTCTTCAAGGGTTACGGCGCTGTCGGTCTGGTTTTTGGTATCCAGTTCACTGCCCAGGTTCCAGTAGTAGCCGCCTTCGGCCTTGACCGACAAGGTGAGGATTTTTTGCTGGCTGTCATTGACCAGAGCTTCGCTCGCAACCTTGGGCAGCTCGATTTTCACCCCTTGGGTCAACATCGGCGCGGTCACCATAAAGATCACCAGCAGCACCAACATCACGTCGATGTAAGGCACTACGTTCATTTCGGCCTTGGGCCCGTGTTTGCGCTGTGGTCGAGCAAGCATATTCAAACTCCCTTTCAAGCGACGGCGGACATGTTCCGCGAACCGGCATGCAGGCTGCGGTACAAGCGCATCTGCACTTCGTTGCCGAGGCTGTAGTAACGGGTCAGCAGGGTCTGGCCACGGGCCGAGAAGCGGTTATAGGCGATGACCGCCGGGATCGCCGCAAACAGGCCGATGGCCGTGGCGATCAGGGCTTCGGCGATGCCAGGCGCCACGGTGGACAGGGTTGCCTGTTGTACCTGGGACAGACCGATAAAGGAGTTCATGATCCCCCATACGGTGCCGAACAGGCCGATATAAGGGCTTACCGAACCCACGGTCGCCAAAAACTGCAGGCCTTTCTCCAGGCGAACTTCCTGCTCGCTGATGGCCACATACAGCGCCCGCTCCACCCCTTGCATCACACCATCGGCATCCACCCCCGGCTGCTGCTTGAGCTGGGCGTATTCACTGTAGGCGGCGGCGAAGACTTGCTCGGCACCGGCATCTTCATGGCTGGTATCGCGGCTTTCGCGGTACAGGGCATTGAGCTCACCCTGGCCACGCAAGCGCCGGGCAAAGCTATCCATGTCGCGCTCGCTGCGGCGCAGGATGGCGCTGCGGCGCACAATCAGGAACCAGCTCAGCAGCGAAGCCAGCAGCAGGGTCAGCATCACGCCCTTGACCAGCAGACTCGCGTCGCTGATCAGGCCCCAGATCGTCATATGTTCCATGGTTGCGTGCATGTTGTTGCTCCAGTAAGGGGGTATTTATAAACGGCTTAAATGACCGGGTTATGGCAGGCGCAACGCCTTGGCCACTTCGCTCCAGGGGATGTACTTGAAGTTCTGCGCCTGCTCGGGCATGCGCTTGCGACCGTCCTGCACCACCAGCATGCCTTTGCTCCACGCGCCGCCGAGGTTGGCCGAGGTCACTTCCAGGCCATCGGTTTCCGACGCGCCATCGATGCCCGCAGCGGCATTGACCCCTACCCGGAACGCACCTCGCAGGGCATACGGCGGCTCGGCATCGACCACCACATAGCTGTCGTTGCCCTGGCTGGAGATCACCAGGTAGTTATCTTTTTCGGTCTGGTACAGGCCCATGCCTTCGATATCGTCATGCACCGGGCCGCCCACCTTGATCACGCTGGTCAGCGTGGCCGGCTGATCCGGTCGGGCATCCACTGCCCATACCGCTACATCCTCTTCACCGAGAAACAGCCGCTGATTGCGATCGTCTGCCACGCAGCCTTCAGGCTGGGTCGCGACCTTGAACTGGCGCACCAGTTCGCCCTCAACCTTGTCACCCTTGGTGTACAAGCGGTGCTGCACAAAGGTGCCGTCTTTGTCGTTGGCAAAGCTGTAGATCTCGCCCGACGGTGCCTTGAACAGGCACAGGCCGTAGATATCGGTAACCGGCGTGGCAATCTCGCCCGCGGCCTGCACTGTGCCGGTGGCGCGGTCTATGCTGAACACACTGAGGCTGTTGTGATCGCGATTGGTCGCCACCGCCAGATCCACAGTACGCCCGCCCAGCTCGAAGCCCGGGCGCACATCGACGTTGTTCAGCCGCCCAACCGGCAGATGCTGCACGCGTTTACCCTGCAGGTCGTACACCTCAAGGCCGTGCTGCTTGTTGGTGCCCAGCACCCGGCTCAGGGCCGGGGTTTGCGGGTGAACCCAGATGGCCGGGTCATCGGCCGCATCGCCCTGGCTCATCACCACTTCGGTTTGCACCGCAGGTTTTACGCTGACCAGCACAGGGGGCAGGCTGGCCGGTGTGGCTTTCCAGGCCAATGCGCCTTCGTACAACTTGTTGCTGGCACCGTCCTGCACCAGCAGTTGCAGGCCTTGCGGCGTCTGGCGCAGGGCCAGATGCTCGGGCTCGGTGACCCCGGCCAGCGGCAGGCTGGCCACGGATGCCCAGGCCTTGCCCTGCTGCTGATACAGGTTCAGTTGTGCCGCCTCGGGGTCGAGGCCAAGCAAACCGCCCGGCACCAGGGCCATATCCCCGGCAGATTTTTTCAGGTTGCCAAATGGCTCGACCATCGCCACCGGCACGCGCTCGACGTCGGCCTCGGCATGGGCCGGGTAGGCCCACCAACCGACATTCTCTTCGTTGACGAACAGGTTCTGCGCGGCGTCATCGACCTTGCAGAACTTGGCCTGCGGCGGCAGTGGCAGGCTGCGCACCAGCAGCGGCGTCGGCAGACGGCGGTTGTCGGCCGCCACCAGCCACTGCTCACCCTTGCCCTCTTCACCCACGGTAAACAGGTAGATATTGCTCGCGTCGTCCTGGTACAGGCACACGCCGTTCACCGCATAGTCACGGGCAGGCAGATAGGACGGCGCTTGCCATTGATGGCTCTTGGGGTCGAGGTTGAACAGCGCAACTTGCTGCTTGTCCTTGTCGTTACTGGCCACCAGCACCTGATCGCCCAGGGCGCGGCTGTCCAGCCCGGCAAAGGCGCCCTGTACCCGGCTCAGGGTGTTGCCCTGTTTGTCAAGCAACAGCAGGCCTTCACGCTTGCTTGCCGCCAGGCGTTCGTCACCTGTGCCATTGGGCAAGAAACCCAGGGCCTGGGCCTTGCTGGTGGACCATTGCTGCAAGGCCGGGGCGGCGATATCGGGGGCAGCCTGGACGCTGCCTGCGGTCAGGCAGGCCAGCAAGGGCAGGAAGCGGGGTTTGCGTGTGAACAAATGAGTCATGGGTAATGCCAGTCCGTAAATGGATGAAAGACCGAGTTGCCTGTATCGCGAGCAAGCCCGCTCCCACAGGGGCATCCAGCGCTTAAAAATGGGTGTAGGTCAGGCCCAGCGAGTAGGTCGGGCCGTATTCTTCGTACTGGTTGTTGAAGCGACTGTTGCCGCTGTACATGAAGTACGGCTGGTCCGTGAGGTTCTGGGCGTCGAACTTGAGCTGCAGGTTCTTGGTCAGCGAGTAGCGGGCGCTGAAGTCAACAAAGGTCTGCGCATCGACATAGGTGTCATGGGCCTTGTCGTTGACCCCGGCCAGTTCGTAGAGGTAGTCCGACTTGTAGTTGGCTGACAGGCGCAGGCTCAACTTGTCGTCTTCCCAGCCAAGCATCAGGTTGCCAACGGTCTTGGACTGGTTGGGCAAATCGATATCGCGCTTGAGGCTGGCTCCGGTCGCTGCGTCAACGCCCTTGATGCTGGCATTGGAGCGGCTGAAGGTGCTGTTGGCGCCCAGGATCAAACCGTTCCAGGGTGACGGCAGCCAGTCGAACTTCTGCGAGTAGGCCAGTTCCAGGCCATAGAGCTTGGCGCTGTCGCCGTTGGCGTAGCTGTGGGCTTCGGTGAAGTCGACCCACTCGCCGCTACCCGCCAGGTCGTTGTTGTAGACGAAGTTCTTGATGTCCTTGTAGAACAGGAACGCCGACACCGTGCCCGCCTGCCCCATAAAGTGCTCGATGCCAAGGTCGAAGTTGCTCGATTCCAGCGGCTTGAGGTTAGGGTTGCCGAACTCGGCCTTGTCGTCTTCGATCACAAAACCCGGGGCCAACTGGCCAAAGGTCGGGCGCACTACGGTATTGGTCCAGGCCGCACGTACCTGGGTGTTTTTCGCCAACTGGTAACGGGCATGCAGCCCTGGCAGCCAGTGGTGGTAATCGCGCTGGGTGTCCTGGTCTTCAAACACGCCATCGCGCACGCCCGTGCCCTTGGCCTCGAACTCGGTGCCCTCGTATCGCAGGCCGGCGATAAAGCGCCAGTCATCGATATCCACGGTATTCATCAGATACGCGGCGTTGATGTCTTCGCGCATCTTGAAGTCATTGGCCCGCGAGTCCTGCTCGTTGTAGAAGTCGTCGCGGTTCAGGCCACCGATCAGGTCCTTGATCGCGCCGCCGCTAATGCCCGGGCCGTACTGGCCGAGGTTGTAGTGCAGGTTGCCCTTGTTGAAAGCATTAAGGCTCAGTTGCTCGTCGCTGAAGCCCAGGTCGGAGAAGTCCTTGTAGGTCCAGGCATTGAGGTCATTGTCCTTGTTGCGCCGGCTGACCTTGCCGCCGAACTTGACCTGGGAGGCGTAGCCCTGCACGTCGTAATCGCGGGCCAGGTCCAGGCGGATGTTTTTCTCAATGTCCTTGGTGTGCTGTTCTTGCCAGTCCACCTTGTCGAGGCTGAAGTTGTTGGGGTCATAAAAGCCTGCGCCGATGATCGGCCGCGGTTTTTCGGTGTCGTAAAAGCCGCCGTTGCCAATGCTGGAGCTGCCCTTGAACGTTGCGCCGGCAATGCCCCCCGGATTGTCTTCGCTGGACTCGCTGTAACCGGCCTGGCCGCTCAGGGTCCACAGGCCCATGGTGCGTTCGCCGCCGAATACGTAGGACTGGATTTCCTGGGTTTCCTCGCGCTGCTTGAGCTTGCGCTTGGTTTTGGTTTTGCCCACTTCGTCTTCAGCCTGGGGGTCGGAGAACTCAAAGGCGGTGGAGTTGCGGGTTTCGTTGTCTTCAAAGCGGCTGTACAGCGTGCGCAGGTACAGGCTGGTGTCGTCGTCGGGCTTGTAGTCGAAGTTCAGGCCGCCACCGGCACGCTCGCGGCTGATCTCATAAACACGCTGTTCAAAACTGTTGAGGCGCGCGCCATCGGTGAAATCCCAGTCGCCGCCGGTTTCGACGTTGTCGGAGCGAAAGTCACGCTTGTTCCAGCTCAGCGCTGCGGCCACACCGAAGTTGTCGACGCCGTCGCCCAGGCTGAAACGGTCGCTGATGGCCCCCGATACCTTGGGGCTGGTCTTGTGGCTGTTCTTGTTGTAGCCGGCCTCCGTGCTGCCTGTGAAGAACAGGCCGTCATGGTCGAAGGCCGAGAGGCTTTGCACGTCCACGGTACCGCCCAGGGAGTTGGCGTCCATATCCGGGGTCAGGGTCTTGATCACCGACAGCGACTGCACCAGTTCCGAGGGCAAGACATCCAGGGCCACGGCGCGGCGGGCGCTTTCCGGGGACGGCACCAGCGTGCCGTTGATGGTCACGCTGTTGAGGTCCGGGCCCAGGCCGCGCACGCTGACAAAGCGGCCTTCGCCCTGGTCGCGCTCGATGCTGATGCCGGGCAGGCGCTGCACGGCCTCGGCGACGTTGGCGTCGGGCAACTGCGCCACGCCATCGGCATGCACCACGCTTTCGATGGTGTCCGAGTTGCGTTGTTGCTTGAGCGCCTTGTCCAGGCTGACAGCCTGGCCGACCACTTCGACGTGCTCGGTGGCACCGATGGCCGATGTTTCGGCGGCGCTTAAACGCTCGCTGGCAATTGCCAGGGCCAATGCACTGACCGTAAAGCCGACCCACTGCGCCTTGCTGCGACACTTGTACATGCTTGTCCTCCCCCAAAATCGCCCGTCAGGCCGGGCAAATGGCCCGACAACTTGGGAGCGAAAGCTAGGGTCGGTGGATGACAGAGCTGTGACAGCGTTTGGCTAAAACCCCGAAACAGAGGCTTTTTAGCGGTGGAAAAGGGGTAAATGAGCTGATTTGACCTGATTGCCAAGAGATCGGCCCCCGTAGCAGCTGCCGAAGGAACGAGGCTGCGTCCGAGTGCGAAGCGCTCGTAAATGCGGGTTGTCGGATTTACCTGAAACACCGCACAACCTGACTTTACGACGGCTTCGCCGCCGAACGCAGCCTCGTTCCTTCGGCAGCTGCTACGAAATCGGGGGCAACCACGAGCTTGCGTTTAACTTTTTTTCACCACACACCTGAGCTGATTCGACCTGCAAGCTCCGTCATACAGCTGTCACACCACTCTGCTCTGCTGACCGGCAATAGGTTTGGGTAGAACTCTGATGACTTGGTTAAACATCCTTAAACACCATCGCTACAAGCTGGGTTTACTGCTGCTGGCTGCCAATGCCGCGGTGCTGCTCAACCTGGCATTCGGCACGCCCAAAGCCTTCAGCGAGTGGCACTGGCTGGATATCTTCGGCGAAGGCGGCACCGCCCTGTTTATGCTGTTCTGGCTGGGGCTGGTGCTTAAAAGCCGACCCACCGGGAGGGTCACCAACTACCTGGCGTACGGCCTGTGCTTTATGTTTTTTTCCTGGTGGGTGGATGTGCTCGACGAATTTATTCGCCTGCCCAAACATATCGGCTGGGATCACTGGATGGAGTCGGCACCCATGCCCATCGGCATGATTCTGCTGACCATCGGCCTGTTTCATTGGCACCGCGAGCAGCAGGCAATCAACCAGCAAATGGAAAAACGCGAACGGATATTCCGCGAGCACCGCCTGTTCGACAAACTGACCCCGCTGGGCGGCGCCGAATACCTTAAGCGTCAGGTCAGCGACTGCCTGGCGCAAAGTGTCGAGCAGCAACAGCCGCTGTCACTGCTGGCGTTGGATATCGACGATTTTGCGTCCATCAACCAGCATTACGGCCACGCCGAAGGTGATGCCGTGTTACAGGCCCTCAGCCAGTTGCTGCTGCTCAACCTGCGTCGCCACGACTTGCTCTGCAGGCTGGCCGGTGACCGTTTTGTGGTGTTGCTGCCCAATACCGGCGAGAGCCAGGCCCGGCTGCTGGCTCTCGAGCTGCAACAGGCAGTGCAGAGCCTGGCCCACAAAACCCGGCAACATGGCGAACGGGTGTATCTGTCGGCCAGTACCGCGGTGGTGATGGCTTTCGACGAAGCGCCCGATGAGCTGCTCAAGCGCCTGAACCTGACGCTGGTGCGGGCCAAGCCGCCACGGAGCAAACGCGCATGACCCTGGACAGCCGCTGGTACGAAGCCGACAGCCGATTTATTGCCGGCCACTATCAACCTGCGACCCTGATTGATCTGGCGTTGTCGCGGGATATCGACAGCCATCGCCTGCTGCGCGGCACCGGACTGTTTTACGAGGATATCGTCGCCGGGCACGCGCGCCTCAGCCCCCAGCAATGCTTCGCCCTGATCGCCAACGCGCAACGTTTGCTTGAAGCCGATGACAGCAGCTTTCTGTTTGGCCAGCGCCTGTGGCCGGGGCATTACGGTCCGGCCAGCCACGCCCTGCAACAGGCGCAGAACCTGCAGCAGGCCCTGGAAACCCTGATCCATCACCGCGCCCTGCTCAGCCCCTTGCTTACCCCGCGGCTGTTGCTGGACGACAAATACGCCTATGTGTACTGGCTCGACAGTTGCGGGGCCCAGGAGCAATTGCGTTTTGTGCTGGAAGCCAGCATGACGGCGCTGATGGCCATGAGTCAGTGGCTCAGCGGCGAGCGCCTGCCGTGGGAATGCAGCTTCAGCCACCCGGAGCCGCGTTATGTGGAGCAGTACTGGGTACATCTGGGGGAAAACACCCAGTTTGGCTGCCAGCTGGACATGATGCGCCTGCCCCGCGAATACCTGACCCGCCCCTGGCCCAACGCCTCGGCCATTGCCCGGCAGGTGGCCCATCAACAGGCTCAGGAGCAGTTGCACAGCCTGGGGTTTCGCGCCAGCCTGCTTGACCGGCTGTATGTGTACTTGCGCAACAACGCCCGACAGGCGCCAAGCCTTGAGCAGGCCGCGCAACATTTTTCCGTGAGCCAGGCCACCCTCAAGCGCAAGCTGAACAAGCACGGCACCCATTTTCAGGCCCAGCAGGATCAGGCGCGCAAGCATATGGCGCTGTACCTGTATCAGATCAAGGGGCTGAGCAATGAAGCCGTGGCCGAGTACCTGAACTTCAGCGACCCGGCGAACTTTCGCCGCGCCCTGAAGCGCTGGACCGGCTGCACGCCCAATCTGATACGGCAGTTTTTGGCGTTGTAAGCAGCCCAGAACCTGTAGCCGCTGAGGAGCGAAGCGAGGCTGCGATCGAAGACGCAGTCTTCGCAAACCGTGCAATCACGATGTACCTGATACGCCGCGCTGAATGGTTTTACGACGGCTGCGTCGGAGTGCCGCACCACGCCATCGCAGCCTCGCTTCGCTCCTCAGCGGCTACAGGTATTCACGGTATTTACCCCGCCAGCTCGCGCAATTTGGCCAGCTCTTCAGCCCCCAGCGGGATGCCTTCGTCCAACGATTTGGCACGTTCGATAAAACGTCGGTCGCCAGGCATGCGCTCCAGGCCCACGGCATGCATCTGCCGCACCAGTTCTGCGCTGCGCTGGGCAAAGCTGTTGCCGCCGGACTTGCTCGGGTCTATCACGATCAGCAATTGCCCGGTCCACGGGGTTTGCGCCCCCGGGTGTTGCGACCAGTCAAATTCAAACGAGAAGTTCCCCCCCGTCAGCGCCGCCGCCAGCAATTCGACCATCATCGACAGCGCTGAACCCTTGTGCCCGCCAAAGGGCAGCAAGGCACCCCCGTCGAGAATGGCTTTCGGGTCTTGTGTGGGCTCACCCTGCTTGTCCACACCCATGCCAGCAGGCAATGAATGACCTTTGCGTGCAGCAATTTGCACGTCGCCGTGGGCAATCGCACTGGTGGCCAGGTCGAATACGATGGGGTTGCCATCAGCGCACGGTGCGGCAAAGGCAATCGGGTTGGTGCCGAACAGGGGCTTCTGCGCACCGTGGGGCACCACGCAGGTCATGCTGTTGACCACGCTCAAGGCCACCAGGCCTTCTTCGGCAAACGGCTCGACATCGGGCCAGAGTGCCGCGAAGTGATGAGAGTTACGAATCGCCAGCACCGCAATCCCGGCACTGCGGGCTTTTTCCACCAGCAACTCGCGGGCGGCTGCCAGCGCAGGCTGGGCAAAGCCCCCCGCCGCATCCACGCGGATAAACCCCGCAGCGACGTCTTCGACCACCGGCACGGCCTGGCCATTGACCCAGTTGCTGGCCAGCGACGACAGATAGCCCGGAATGCGGAACACCCCATGGCTGTAGGAGCCATCCCGCTGTGCCCGTGCGCAGTTATCGGCCAATACTCCGGCAACCTGCCGGGAGGTGCCATGACGCTCGAAAATCCGCTGAAGCAAGGCGGTCAATTCGGTGAGGGAAAGCGACTGCGAGGAAGACATTCTGGCGCTCCAATCTGATTATTTTTGTCTGAGGCAAACTATCCTTCGATGACAGTTCTCTGTCAATTGTTGACTTAATGACAGAAAACATTCACTTTCTGCAACGCGCTGAAATAAAAACAGGAAGCAGTCGTGAGCCAGCCGATTAAACAACGCCTTGAAAGCAGTCTGTCAACCGCCGCACCTTCGGGTCGGGCGATTGCCAGCTATATGCTGGCCAATCTTTACGAGCTACCCTTTCAGACCGCCGCCGATATCGCCAGCAAACTGGGGGTCAGCGAATCCAGTGTCGGGCGCTTTTGCCGCTCCCTGGGCTACAGCCATTTCAAGGATTTGAAAAACGATCTCAAGGACGACCTGGGCGATGGCCCGTGGCTGGTCGGTGATCGCCTGCAAGAATTCCGCCAGCAATCGAGCCAGAGCCCGCAGGCCTTGCCGCGCAGCTTCGAGCTGGAAGTCGGGGCGCTGGTCAAGGTCTACGAATACAGCCTCACGCCGCAGTGGCAGGCCGTCAGCCAGCGCCTGGCCACACGGCGCAAGGTGTTTGTCGCAGGGTTCCAGACCGAGCGCGGGATCGCCGCCTCGATGGTGCATTTGCTGCAATACCTGCGCGACGGCGTGCAACTGGTGGACGGTGCCGCCGGGCATTACGCCGACGTACTGCTGTGCCCGCCCGCCGACTGTGCCCTGGTGGTGTTTGAAGCCCGCCGCTATTCACGCCACGCCCAGCTGTTGTGCCGCAAGGCGCGCGAGGCCGGGATCGAGGTCACGTTGATCACCGACACCTTCTGTGACTGGGCCGACCAGAGCGCCAGTGAAGTGTTCCGCGTGCCCACCGAATTCAACCTGTTCTGGGAATCCACCGCGGCCATGCTGTCGCTGGTGCATCTGCTGATCAACGAAGTGTGCAAACAACTGGGGCCTGACGTTGAGAAGCGTCTTGAGGCAACCGCGGCCTTACACAATGAGTTCGTGGGCTACACATCCTCACCCGGATCAAAACAATAAAACGAGGTGCTAGATGAAATACGTCATTCGCTTTGCAAGTGCATGCGCCCTGGTGGCCGCCGTTGCAGCCAACGCTCACGCCGATACGCTGACTATCGCCACCGAAGGCGCCTACCCTCCTTTCAACACCACCAATTCTGACGGCACGGTGTCCGGCTTCGACGTCGATATCACCAATGCCCTGTGCGAACGCATGAATGCGCAGTGCAAGATCGTTGCCCAGGACTGGGACGGCATCATCCCGGGGCTGATGGCGAAAAAGTACGACGCTATCGTGGCTTCGATGATCGTGACCGATGAACGCAAGAAGAAAATCGCGTTCACCAATCACTACTACCGCACGCCGCTGTCCATTGCCGTACCTAAAGACTCTGACATCACCGATGCCCAGATCGACTTCAAGGGCCGCACCATCGGTGCCCAGGGTGCTGCAACCCAGGGCATCTACGCCGAAGACCATTACGAAAAAGCCGGGGCCAAGCTCAACCTGTACCCGACCTTGGACGAAGCCAATGCCGAGCTGAAAAACGGCCGCGTCGATGCGGTAATTGCCGACAAATTCCCGCTGCTGGAGTGGATCAACAAGGCCAGCGACGACTGCTGCAAGATCATCGGTGACGTCAACGGCACCAATGCCGACGCGGCCATTGCCGTACGCCAGAGCGACACCGTGCTGCGCGAGCGCTTCAACAAGGCGCTGGACGAAATCGTGGCTGACGGCACTTACAAGAAGATCAGCAGCAAGTACTTCGACTTCGACATTTACTGAGTCGCCTGCCCTCGTTTGAGGGCCTCCCTGCCATTGACCCGGCCCTGCGCACATAACGTGCGCGGCGGCTGAATTTCGGCCCAATTTTGCCCGGGGACTCGAGCATGCTCGATCAACTCTCACTCCTTTCTTTTGCCAGTGGCGGCTGGGGCTCGGCGCTGCTCGCCGGTGCGCTGGTGACCATTGCCCTGGCCTTGAGCTGCCTGCCCATCGGCTTGCCCCTGGGCCTGGCCGTAGCGGTGGCGGCACGCTCGAAAAACCGCTGGCTGCGGGCGTGGGCGACCACTTTTTCTACAGTATTTCGTGGTCTGCCGGAACTGCTGACCCTGCTGATCATTTATTACGGCTGCCAGATCGCTGCGCAAAAAATCCTCGCCATGATGGGCTACGACGCCCAGGTGACGATCAATACCTTCGTCGCCGCGATGGTGGCTTTTAGCCTGGTATTTGCCGCCTTCTCCAGCGAGATCTGGCTGGGCGCATTCAAGACCATCCCCAAGGGCCAGTTCGAAGCGGCCTCGGCCCTGGGCCTGAGCAAATTCACCACCTTTCGCAAGGTGGTACTGCCGCAACTGGCACGCATCGCCCTGCCCGGCCTGTCTAACAACTGGTTGTCGCTGCTCAAGGACACCTCGCTGGTGTCGACCATTTCCCTGGTGGACCTGATGCGCCAGACCAACCTGGCGGTGAGCGTGACCAAAGAGCCGATGCTGTTCTACACCGTCGCTTGCCTGGGTTATCTGTTTTTCTCGGCGATCTCGGGGCGCCTGTTCGCCTTCCTTGAGCGCTACTTCAGCCGCCACCAACGGAGCGTGCAGCCATGAGCCTGGCGGACCTGCAAAACATGTTTCTCAACCCCGATTTGCTGGAACGCTACGGCCCGCGCTTTATCGACGGGCTGCTGGTCACGGGCAAGCTGGTGGCGATTTCCTTCACCCTCGGCGCCTTGCTGGGCTTGCTGATCGCCCTGGGGCGTTTGTCCAGCAACCGTTTCTTGCGCAGCTTCACCGGCGCCTATGTGTATTTCTTTCGCGGCTCGCCGCTGCTGGCACAACTGTTTTTGCTCTACTACGGCCTGGGCTCATTCAAGGGCTTCTGGCAGGACGTTGGGCTGTGGTGGTTTTTCCGCGATGCGTGGTTCTGCACCCTGCTGGCCTTTACCCTCAACACGGCGGCGTATCAGGCCGAGATCCTGCGCGGCAGCATCCTCTCCGTGGCCCAGGGCCAGCGTGAAGCCTGCAAGGCCCTGAACCTGTCGCGCTGGACCGCCTTTCGCAAAATCATCCTGCCGCAATCGCTGCTGGTGGCCATCGGCCCGCTGGGCAACGAGCTGATCCTGATGATCAAGGCCAGTGCGATTGCCTCGCTGGTGACCATATACGACCTGATGGGCGTGACCAAGATGGCGTTCTCGCGCAGTTTCGACTTCCAGGTCTACCTGTGGGCCGCCGTGCTCTACCTGCTGATCGTGGAAGTGGTGCGCCGCAGCCTGAAGCTGATCGAAGGCCGCCTCGGCCGTCACTTGCAGTAAGCCCATTGTCCGGGCTGCGAACACGGCCCCTGTTTTAAGGATTTGTTTATGCACTGCGACACTATCGTTCTGGGCGCCGGCATTGTCGGCGTCAGTACAGCGTTGCAACTCCAGGCCCGCGGGCGCAGCGTGGTGCTGCTTGACCGCGCAATGCCGGGCAGCGGCACCAGCCACGGCAATGCCGGGCTGATCGAGCGCGCCAGCGTCATCCCCTACTCGTTCCCGCGGGAGATCTCGCGCCTGCTGCGCTATGGCCTCAACCAGCAATCGGACGTGCGCTACAGCCTCAAGCACCTGCCCAAGGCCGGGCCGTGGCTGTTGAAGTACTGGCAGCAATCCGCGCCCAAGGAACTGGCCAAGGCCACCCGCGCCATGCTGCCGCTGATTGAAAAATGCGTCAGCGAACACGACCTGCTGGCCGAACCGGCCGGCGTCACCGCGCTGATCGATGACAGCGGCTGGATCGAGGTCTATCGCACCCCGACCGACTTCGACAAGGCCCAGCGCGATGCGGCGGCCCTGGGCGAGTACAAACTCAACTACCGGGTGCTGGGCGAGCAGCAGGTGCACGCCCTGGAACCGGGCCTGCATACCGATGTGATCGGCGGCATCCACTGGCTTGACCCCAAGACCGTCAGCGATCCCGGCGGCCTGACCCGCGGCTACGCCGAACTCTTTGTAAAACGTGGCGGCACCTTTGTCACAGGCGATGCCACCAGCCTGCGAGCTACCGCCGGGCAATGGCAGGTCGAAAGCCAGAAGGGCCTGATCGTCGGTAATGAAGTAGTGGTTGCCCTCGGCCCGCAAGCGCGGGCGATTTTCGAACCCCTGGGTTATCGCATTCCCCTGGCGATCAAGCGCGGTTACCACATGCACTACGCCGCCAAAAACGGCCAGACCATGCAGCACCCGATTCTCGATTCGGTGGGCGGCTATGTACTGGCACCGATGGTCGGAGGCATTCGCCTGACCACCGGGATCGAATTTGCCGACAGCGATGACCCGATCAATGAAATCCAGCTGCGCCGCTGTGAAGAACGGGCTCAACGCCTGTACCCACTGGGTGAGCGCGTGGATGCCGAACCTTGGCTGGGGCGGCGCCCGTGCCTGCCGGACATGTGCCCGGTGATTGGCCCTGGCAGCCGCCACAAGGGCCTGTGGTTCAACTTTGGCCATGCCCACCACGGCCTGACCCTGGGCCCGGTGAGCGGGCGCCTGCTGGCCGAAATGATGACCGGGGAAAAACCCTTCACCGACCCTGCGCCCTACAGCGCCGAGCGTTTTCACTGATTACTGGAGACACACCATGCTTGCACAACCTGCTTACGTACACCCCGTGTCGCCAGTCACTGACACCCGCAAGGTAGTCGTGGATATCGCCGGGCTGAACAAGTACTACAGCGCTTTTCATGTACTCAAGGGCATCGACCTGAAAGTGCGCGAAGGCGAACGCATCGTGCTGTGCGGCCCGTCCGGCTCCGGCAAGTCGACGCTGATCCGCTGCATCAACCGCCTGGAAATCGCCGAGCAGGGGCGCATCCTGATCAACGACACCGACCTGTCGCTGCCTACCCGCGAGGCGAGCAAGGTGCGCAGTGAAATCGGCATGGTGTTTCAGCATTTCAACCTGTTCCCGCATATGAGTGTGCTGGACAACTGCATCCTGGCGCCGATGTCGGTGCGCGGTTTGTCGCGCAAAAAAGCCATTGAACTGGCCCAGCATTTTTTGACCAAGGTCGGGATTGCCAGCCAGGCTGATAAATACCCGAGCCAGTTGTCCGGCGGCCAGCAGCAGCGTGTGGCCATTGCCCGGGCGTTGTGCATGGAACCGAAGATCATGCTGTTCGATGAGCCGACTTCGGCACTGGACCCGGAAATGGTCAGCGAAGTGCTGGATGTGATGGTCAACCTGGCCGGCAGCGGCATGACCATGTTGTGCGTGACCCATGAAATGGGCTTTGCCCGGCAGGTGGCGGAGCGGGTGTTGTTCCTGGATGGCGGCATGGTGATCGAGGACTCGCCACCCGAAGAGTTTTTCAACGCCCCGAAAAGCCCGAGGGCCAAGGCGTTTTTAGCGCAGATCGTGCATTAAGAGCAAAGTCCCTCACCCAGAGGGTGAAGGGACTGATTTGTGACGTTGCGAATAGCTGCTTTTGCTTTTAGTCCCCTCTCCCTCCGGGAGAGGGTTAGGGTGAGGGCGCTTTACAGCTGCGCCGCCAATCTCGACCCCTGATCAATGGCCCGCTTGGCATCCAGCTCCGCCGCCACATCCGCGCCGCCAATCAAGTGCACGCTCTGCCCCGCTGCCACCAGCCCGTCCTGCAACTCACGCAACGGGTCCTGCCCGGCGCAGATGACAATGTTGTCCACTGCCAACACCTGCGGCTCGCCTTCGCCAATGCGGATATGTAGCCCTGCATCGTCGATGCCCAGGTACTCGACACTGTTGAGCATCTGCACCTGCTTGTTTTTCAGACCCGCGCGGTGGATCCAACCGGTGGTCTTGCCGAGGCCGTCGCCCACCTTGGTTTTCTTACGTTGCAGCAGGTACACCTGGCGCGCCGGAGCCTGCACCTCGGGCTTGATCCCGGCCACACCGCCGCGAGCTTCAAGCGCACTGTCGATGCCCCATTCCTTCCAGAACGCTTCACGGTCCTGGCTGGTAGCAACGCCCTGGTGCACGAGAAACTCCGACACATCAAAACCAATACCGCCCGCGCCAATCACCGCCACTTTGGCGCCCACCGGCTTACCCTGCAGAATCACATCCAGGTAGCTGAGCACCTTGGGGTGATCGATGCCCGGAATCGCCGGAGTCCGCGGCGCGATGCCAGTGGCCAGAATGATCTCGTCAAAACCGCCATAGACCAATTGCTGCACATCCACCCGGGTATTCAGGCACAGCTCGACGCCGGTGGTTTGCAGCTTGCGCTTGAAGTAACGCAGGGTTTCGAAAAACTCTTCCTTGCCCGGCACGCGCTTGGCCACGTTGAACTGACCACCGATTTCGCTGGCCGAGTCAAACAGCATCACCTCATGCCCGCGCTCGGCGGCCACGGTGGCAGCAGCCAGCCCGGCCGGGCCGGCACCCACCACGGCGATTTTTTTCACGGCAATGGTCGGCAAATAATTGAGTTCGGTTTCATGGCAGGCACGCGGATTGACCAGGCAACTGGTCAGTTTGCCGCCAAAGGTGTGGTCAAGGCATGCCTGGTTGCAACCGATGCAGGTATTGATCTCGTCGCTGCGCCCGGCAGCCGCCTTGTTGACGAACTCGGGGTCGGCCAGGAACGGACGAGCCATCGACACCATATCGGCATCGCCTTCGGCCAGGATCTGCTCGGCGATTTCCGGGGTGTTGATGCGGTTGGTGGTAATCAGCGGCACGTTAACCGAGCCGCGCAGCTTGGCCGTGACCTTGCTGAACGCGGCACGGGGCACCTTGGTAGCGATGGTCGGGATACGCGCTTCGTGCCAGCCGATACCGGTGTTGATCAGGGTCGCACCGACCGATTCGACAGCCTTGGCCAGTTGCACGACTTCTTCCCAGACGCTGCCGCCTTCCACCAGATCGAGCATCGACAGGCGGTAAATGATGATGAAATTCGGGCCAACGGCTTCGCGCACGCGACGTACGATTTCCACCGGCAGGCGCATGCGGTTTTCGTAACTGCCACCCCAACGGTCGGTACGCTGGTTGGTGTGCGCCGCCAGGAACTGATTAATCAGGTAGCCTTCCGAGCCCATGATCTCGACACCGTCATAGCCCGCGCTCTGGGCCAGCCTGGCGCAGGTAACGAAGTCGCTGATCTGCTTTTCGATGCCCTCCTCGTCCAGCTCCTTTGGCTTGAACGGGTTGATCGGCGCCTGGATCGCACTCGGCGCGACCTGGCGCGGGCTGTAGGCATAGCGCCCGGCGTGAAGGATCTGCAGGCAGATCTTGCCGCCGGCATCGTGTACCGCGCGGGTCACGACCACATGTTTTTCGGCTTCTTCGACGGTGCTCAGCTTGGCTGCACCGCTGTACACCCCGCCCTCATCGTTGGGCGCAATGCCGCCAGTGACGATCAGGCCGACACCGCCGCGGGCCCGCTCGGCAAAGTAGGCGGCCATGCGCTCAAAGCCACCGGGCTTTTCTTCCAGGCCGGTGTGCATCGAGCCCATCAGGCTGCGGTTGCGCAAGGTGGTAAAACCCAGGTCCAGGGGGGCGAGCAAATGCGGGTAGCGGGTGGCGGTCATCGAAAAGCTCCACAACGGGCGAAATCACGGAACGC
>Ga0302347_1000283_pt1 | contig 90872 bp, 75 predicted proteins | sample PhyWR1_FD_202178 | JGI IMG/M metagenome (GOLD analysis project Ga0302347, IMG submission 202178) | Leaf surface microbial communities from wheat plants in UC Gill Tract Community Farm, Albany, California, United States - DLSL W.R1 (v2)... | ecosystem: Host-associated > Plants > Phyllosphere >... | reverse complement strand
ACTACGACGTTGATAGGCTGGGTGTGTAAGTGTAGCGATACATTGAGCTAACCAGTACTAATGACCCGTGAGGCTTAACCTTACAACACCGAAGGTGTTTTAAGACAAAATTTGAGAGATTTTCAGCGAAGTTCCAAGATTATTACTGTGCTGTTCCAGAGACAGCAGAGCATAAAGAATTTGCCTGGCGGCTTTAGCGCGGTGGTCCCACCTGACCCCATGCCGAACTCAGAAGTGAAACGCCGTAGCGCCGATGGTAGTGTGGGGTCTCCCCATGCGAGAGTAGGGAACTGCCAGGCATCAAATTAAGCAGTAAACCGGAGTACAGTCCGGTATTTTTAAAGAAATTCGGTGGAGCGGTAGTTCAGTCGGTTAGAATACCTGCCTGTCACGCAGGGGGTCGCGGGTTCGAGTCCCGTCCGTTCCGCCACCTATTTAAGCCCTGAGTCTTAGACTCAGGGCTTTTTTGTTTGTTTTTTTCACTGATAATCTATATTGTTGCTTATTAAGCAAAAAACTCCTGCATTTATCCCCCTTTTTGTATGAAACTCTTTTCATCATAATTTGCCTCGTACAAACTCTCCTTATTGAGGTAAAAATGACTCTCCCTGTATTTGGTCTTGGCACATTTCGTCTGCAAGATGATATCGTTATCGCATCGGTAAAAACCGCGCTGGAGCTGGGCTATCGTGCTATCGATACTGCACAAATTTATGGTAATGAAGCCGCTATTGGTCAGGCACTGGCAGAGAGTAATATCGAACGCTCTGATCTGTTTATTACCACCAAAATTTGGATGGAAAATCTGAGCAAAGATAAGCTTCTCCCCTCCCTGCAGGCCAGCCTGGATAAGTTACGAACAGATTACGTTGATTTGACCTTAATCCACTGGCCATCACCAGAAAATGCCGTGCCGGTAGCTGAATTTATGCAGGCTTTACTGGCAGCAAAAGAGGCAGGTTTAACCCGCCAGATTGGTATTTCTAATTTTACCGTGGAATTAATGCAGCAGGCGATTGATGCGGTAGGCGCTGAGAATATTGCAACTAACCAGATAGAGCTTTCACCTTACCTGCAAAACCGAACCGTTGTTGAGTGGGCCCGACAACACCAGATTCACATTACCTCTTATATGACATTAGCCTATGGCAAAGCGCTGAGTGATGAGACTCTCAATCGAATCGCGCAGAAGCATCATGCTACCCCGGCACAGGTTATTCTGGCCTGGGCAATAGCGCTAGGTTATGCCGTTATCCCTTCCTCTACCAAGCGAGAGAATCTGGCAAGTAACCTGCAAGCCCTGGCTCTCCGGTTGGATGCTGAGGATATGCAGGCGATCGCCGCTCTTGAAAGAAACGAACGTCTGGTTTCTCCACAAGGCCTTGCCCCTGAATGGGATAAGTAATTTTTACCCCTGATGAATTCAATCATCAGGGCATTTTCTATCGAGGCGATAACTGCTCACTCACAAAGTCGACAAATGCTCTGATCCTGGTGCTGACCGCACGATCGCTATAATAGACGGCACTTAATGGCATCTCTACCGGCAGACGCTGCCCGGCAAATAACTCAACCAGTTCTCCACTATTAATCTCTTTATCAATCATAAAATCTGATAAACAAGAAATGCCGTTTCCCTGAAGGCAGAGCTGCTTTAAGGTTTCACCACTATTAGAAGAAATACCCGGCGTTATCTCAATTAACTGCCCATCGGGTAAGGCAACAGGCCATTGATTCAATGATGATGGCTCAGTAAATCCAAGGCAGGTATGGTTTTCCAGCTCTGTAATTGCTGTCGGTGTACCATGTTCTGCCAGATAAGCCGGTGTGGCAATGATTTTGCGATAGCTGATCCTTAGCGGACGAGCACGTAAGCTGGAATCAGTTAAATGGCCTGCGCGAATAGCAATATCCACTTTTCTTTCAATTAAATTGATGAAATTTTCTGAGGAGACCAGGGAGAGGATAATGTCCGGGTAGCGCTCCCGGAAAGGTTTCACCAGAGGCATCAGCAGGTGTAGCAGTACCGGTGTCGCTGCATCAACCCGCAGTAATCCTCGAGGGGTTGTTTTACTTTCAGTCAGATCGTTTTCTGCTGCTGCCATTGCCTGCAAGATTTGCTGCACATTACGAAAATAGCGACTTCCTTCCTCTGTCAGACTGAGCTGGCGTGTCGTGCGATTTAGCAGACTGACCCCTAATTTCATTTCCAGGCGCTTTACGGCCCGGCTGATCGCTGAGTTAGCTTGATTGAGTTGCTCAGCAGCCCGACTAAAACTCCCGCTTTCCACCACGGCTACAAAAATAATTAACTCTTCTGTCGTTGCTTTCATTGTTGCTCCAAAAGCAAAATTCAATTGAGATTTTGCATATTTTTGTTATTTAACCATCAAGCCATACTGCCTGTCATTAAATGACATCCGTTATGGAGTAACTTATGCCCCTGGCTCTACTGGCACTGACCATCAGTGCATTTGCAATTGGTACCACCGAGTTTGTTCTGGTTGGACTGATACCCACTATCGCTGAGCAGCTCGCCATTTCGGTGCCTTCTGCGGGATTACTGATTTCTATCTATGCTCTTGGCGTAGCGATTGGCGCTCCTGTACTAACAGCATTAACAGGAAAACTGGCACGTAAAAAATTACTTATTGCTCTGATGGTGCTGTTTACTATTGGCAATCTTCTTGCCTGGCTATCTCCGAATTACCAGACACTGGTCATCGCCCGTTTGCTTACCGGGCTGGCTCATGGTGTCTTCTTTTCTATTGGTTCGACGATTGCGGCAAGTCTGGTTCCGAAAGAGAAAGCTGCCTCTGCTATTGCGATTATGTTTGGCGGGCTGACGGTGGCACTGGTGACCGGTGTCCCTTTGGGAACTTTTATCGGACAGCAGTTTGGCTGGAGAGAAACTTTCCTGGTGGTTTCGGCTATCAGCGTTATCGCTCTGATAAGCAGTATCATTTTGGTCCCTAAAGATATCCCGACTCGTGCTGTAGCGGGTATAAGAGAGCAGCTACAAGTCCTGACGCATCCACGGTTATTGCTTATTTATCTGATAACGGCCTTAGGCTACGGTGGCGTCTTTACCGCTTTCACTTTTCTTGCCCCGATGATGCAGGATCTCGCCGGTTTTTCAGCCTCCTCAGTCAGCTGGATCTTGCTAGGATATGGCGTCGCTGTCGCTATAGGTAATCTCTGGGGGGGAAGGCTGGCAGACAAAAAAGGTGCCGTTCCTGCACTCACTTTTATTTTTATAGCATTAGCTCTGCTGCTCTTGCTACTACAGTTCACGGTGCATTCTTCTGTACCTGCATTACTGACAGTACTGGTTATGGGCGTTTTTGCTTTCGGCAATGTCCCCGGGCTACAGGTCTATGTGATGCAAAAGGCAGAGCGTTATACACCCAATGCTGTGGATGTCGCTTCGGGTCTGAATATTGCGGCATTTAATATTGGCATAGCGGTTGGGTCGGTTATTGGTGGTCAGACAGTACAGCATATCGGCCTGGCTCAGACCCCATGGGTGGGTGCGATTATTGTCACGCTGGCTGTGGTTCTGATTATCCTGAGTGGCAAATTAGATAAGCGGTCGCTTTAATCGGGTGATTTATGCCTTACCTGGGCAATGCTTTATCATGTTAATTGAAAATTTACGCTAGAATCCCTATAACTAAAATAGTTCTGAAATTTGTGAATATCTTCAGTTACAGGGGTCATCAGTTAAACGTGCATAAAAAAATGTATTCCATGCGGTACTCGGCTGGCCAGCCAGCAAAACGAATTCTGGCTTCAGGTTCATTTTCTGCTCTTGGCAATGCATTGCCTGCCGGTGCACCTCTGCCCGGCGCTGATAAACTACGTATACTAGTGTGGAATATTTTTAAGCAACAACGTAATGACTGGTTATCAGTGCTAAGAACGTTCAGTAAAGACGCACAGCTGGTCTTGTTACAGGAAGCACAAACTACCCCGGAACTGGTGGGGTTTGCGACCCAGAACTATCTGGGAGCCGATCAGGTCCCTGCGTTAGTCTTGCCACAGCATCCTTCCGGTGTCATGACTCTGTCAGCTACACATCCGGTATTTTGCTACCCGCTGCGTGAGCGCGAACCTATTCTGCGCCTGGCGAAGTCAGCTCTGGTTACTGTCTACCCGCTGTTTGATGGACGGTTGCTGATGGTTATCAACATTCATGCGATAAACTTTAGTCTCGGGATAGATGTCTATAGTAAGCAGCTGGCACCGATTGGCGAGCAAATTGCACATCATAGTGGCCCGGTTATCATGGCGGGTGATTTTAATGCCTGGAGCCGCCAACGCATGAATGCACTTTATCGATTTGCTCGTGAAATGACGTTGCGGCAAGTCCGTTTTATTGATGACCACCGCAGTCGTGCTTTTGGTAAACCACTCGATTTTGTCTTTTACCGTGGTCTTAAAGTCGCGGAGGCTTCTGTTCTGGTTACTCAGGCATCCGATCATAATCCGCTTCTGGTTGAGTTTTATCCCGGCATATCTTAGTCAGCGTCTGTCGCAGCCAGCCTCTCTTTTCTTAATCGCAAGGATACGACTATGGCAATTCAGTCCCATCACGATAAAGTGAACCAACAATTTAGCTCGCAAGCCAGCGCTTATCTTAGCAGTACCGTTCATGCCTCAGGGCGTGACCTGGAGCGTCTCAGCGCGCGTCTGAGCGACTTTCAGAATGCTACAGTACTGGATATGGGATGCGGGGCCGGGCATGCCAGTTTTATTGCTGCGGCAAAAGTTAAAAATGTCGTGGCCTACGACTTGTCGAATCAGATGCTGACGGTCGTCGCTGAGACGGCACAAACGCGCGGAATTACCAATCTGACGACCTGCCTTGGTTATGCGGAGGCTCTCCCTTTTGACGAGGGCACGTTTGATGTGGTTATCAGTCGCTATTCTGCACATCACTGGCATGATGTGGGTCAGGCTCTACGTGAGGTTAAACGGGTGCTGAAGCCCGGTGGTACTGTTATTTTTATGGATGTGCTATCCCCTGGACATCCGGTGCTGGATATCTGGTTACAAACGGTAGAGGCTCTACGTGATACCTCGCATGTGCGTAACTATGCCAGCGGTGAATGGCTGCGACTGTTTAATGAAGCGGGGCTGATGATCCGCCATGTTAACTGTGACAAGCTGAATCTTGAGTTCACCAGTTGGATAGCCAGGATGCGTACACCCATAGTGCTGGCAGATGCGATCCGGGCCTATCAGAAAAGCGCTTCAGATGAGGTCAAACATTATTTTGAACTACAGCGGGATGGCTCATTTACCAGCGATACTATCATGCTGGAGGCGAGCAAAGCCTAAAAGAAAAGGGCACCTTTCAATAAGGCGCCCTTCTTTGATTTTTAGCTAGCAGGCTTTCAGTTATTTTTGACGAATAACGTCAGCTGATCGCCTGGCTTAAGCAAATCTTTACCGTTGTTCCAGCGCAGCACGTCTTTCATATTCAGGCCATGACGTCTGGCAATACTCGACAGCGAATCACCCTTACGGACTTTATAAGTGACGCTATTGTTCGCTGCAAGACGCGTATTGCTGTTGGTCGCCGCTGCAGGACTCTTGCCGCTTTGAATCTTCAGCGTCTGACCCACTTTAAGCCGTGAATTAGGCAGCTTATTCCATGCCTGTAACGATTTGCTGCTCACCCCGTGGCGTGAGGCTATCGTCGACAAGGTATCGCCAGAACGGACCTTGTACTGTTTGTTGACGACAGTACTGACGTTACTGCTGCTCTCTGCTTCTCGGCTAACCGATGCAACAGGAATGTCACCAGAGGCGAGAGACGTACGTAACTGCTGTGCATGCTGCTTAGGGACCATGACATACTGCTGGTTACTCTGACCCACGGTGGCATTTTTAACCCCCGCATTAAAGGTCTTGAGCTTGTTCAGCGACATACCCGTTACTTCGGCAATCTGTGCAAGCTTAACCGGATCGGTGACTTCAACACGTGCCAGAGCTCGGTTTTCATCCGTTGATGGTAAGCGAATACCATACCTTTTGCTGTTTTTGAGAATATCACTCAGCGCCAGCATTTTCGGGATATAGAGCTTGGTCTCTTGTGGTAAAGGCAATGACCAGAAATCCGTTGGTTTACCCTGAGCTTTATTCGTTTTAATCGCATTCATCACGCGACCTTCGCCGCTATTAAATGCCGCTACGGTTAACAGCCAGTCACCATCGAACATCTTGTTCAGACGCTGCATCATATCCAGTGCAGCAGTAGTCGACGCGACAATATCGCGACGCCCATCATAAGCCTGCGTTTGTTTTAACCCGTAGTTGCGCCCTGTGCTTGGAATAATCTGCCAAATGCCAGCGGCATTTGCGCTCGATGTCGCATGGGGGTCAAAAGCGCTCTCCACTATGGGTAGTAGTACCAGTTCCATCGGCAAGTTACGTTGTTTTACTTGTCCGGCGATCCAGTACATATACGGTTCAGCCCGTAATGATACATCGTGGAGATAGCTCTTATTACTCAGGTACTTCTTTTTCTGTTCGCGTATCCGGATGTTATCCGGTATTTCCATCTCTAACTGGTCGCCAATCGTGGTCCACAGGTTATCATCTTGCGAAAGGAAGCTTCCATCATCCAACCATCGCGAGTAGGTCTCTCGACCCGTTGATTTACCTGCTTCACCCTGACTTCCAGTAGACAGACTCTGAGCATGCTGAAGAACGCGGGCATCATTTTTATTAGCGCCCTGGCACCCAACCAGCAAGACAGAGGCGAGTAGTATCGCTCTTGCCTTCATATATGTGTCTAAGGTTGCTTAAAAGACGAGCGATAATACCGTCGAGCGACCAGCAACACAACCAAAATATTTAGAAGGTATCTTTTTTAGCCCTTAACCAGGCAAAAACTTTATCAGGTTGTTGAAATAATGTGTCTTTTTTTGCTTTTCTTTGTAAATCAGGATCTTCTGTACGTAAGAAAACATTCACTTGACGTTCATTTGCTAATGTTGAAGGTAAAGTAGACTGCTTTTCCGCACGTAAGGCCTTAACTTCTCTATAAAATCTATTTATGTGCTGATCCTCAGGTAACAGGCTTAACGCAAAGGCAGCATTCGATTCAGTGTACTCATGGCCACAGCAAATAAGGGTATCAGGGGGGAGTTGGTTAATGCGTTGAAAAGACTGATACATTTGTTCTGCCGTACCTTCAAAAAGGCGCCCGCAACCAGCTGAAAAGAGCGTGTCACCGCAGAATAAATAGGGGAAAGAAAAATAGCTGACATGACCCAAAGTATGGCCAGGCGTGGCGATAACACTAAAGTCCTGACCGAGTAATTTCAGATTATCTTCACCTTTAACAACCTGTGTCAGACCGGAGATTTTAATCTCTGCCGGACCATAAATTGCAATATCAGGATAGCTTTCTTTTAGTGACTGAACGCCTCCCACATGATCAGAATGATGATGAGTCAGGAGTATGGCAACAGGTTGCCATTGATGCTGTGCAATAGCTTTCAGGATTGGAGCCGCTTCACCTGGATCAACAATCACACATTTACCCTCTTCATCAGAGAGTACCCAGATGTAGTTATCCTTGAAGGCGGAAATACTGGTAAGCTTCATGAATCGTTCTCTCTTTAACCACTAGATACTAAGGTATTGATGAAACCAGCAAGAATTACAGGCCACCTCACTGCTCCAACCCAGTGGGAAACACTTCCCTGGGGGCGACAGTCAAAACTGGCGCTGGAACAGGAATTACGACCATGGCTTGGTAAAATCTTTGGTTTCCATCTGCTAAAAATCGGTAATCTGAGCACAGAAATCAATACTGAAGACTGCGCTATCTCGCATCAAGTTAATATCGCGCAACAGGGGGATAATCTGCAAGTACAAGCCCACCCTTTGTATTTGCCGTTCGCTGAAAAATCGGTTGATGCCTGTTTGCTGGCCCATACCTTGAATTGGTGTTCAGATCCTCATCGCTTATTGCGCGAGGCAGACCGCGTTTTGATTGATGATGGCTGGTTAATCATCAGTAGCTATAACCCAATAAGTCTGGCTGGTGCAGGCAAGCTGATCCCTTTTTTACGTAAACGAGCGCCCTTTAACAGCCGGATGTTTACCTCAATGAGATTGCTTGACTGGTTATCGCTACTGAACTTTGAAGTGATGTATCGTCGTGGTTTTCAGGTTTTACCCTGGCATAAACAAGGCGGGAAAATGTTAAGTACCCATCTTCCCGCACTGGGAACGATGCAGGTGATTGTTGCCCGTAAACGTACGCTTCCCTTGACGCTTAACCCACTTAAAAGTCGCCAAAAAAAGAAACAGATTCACTCTGCTGTTGGCGCGACGAAACAATATCGGGAAAGTATCAAAGTGCCGAAACGTCAGGCTGATAACCCACATCCTCGCGATCAGGTTTAGAGGCCGCATTACGTGCCAGCTCGTCGCAACGTTCATTTTCAGGATGCCCGGCATGGCCTTTGACCCACAGCCACTCAATTTCATGGTGGCTCAGGGCTGCATCAAGGCGCTTCCACAAATCGACGTTCTTGACGGGTTTTTTATCGGCGGTTTTCCAGCCCCGTTTCTTCCAGTTATGGATCCACTGGGTAATTCCCTGGCGCACGTACTGGCTGTCAGTGCTGAGAACCACATCACAAGGTTCAATCAGACCTTCAAGTGAGACAATGGCGGCCATCATCTCCATGCGATTATTGGTGGTTAAATAAAAGCCTTCACTGTAGATCTTTTCATGCTGTTTATAACGTAAGATCGCCCCATAGCCACCTGGTCCTGGATTACCAAGACAGGACCCATCGGTGAATATTTCTACCTTCTTTCGCATTTCTGGCAGGCTTCCTGTGAGTAAAAAAGCAAGTCTGACACAAATGAGCGATCTTACCCAGCAATAGTCAGTGCGCGCCTGTACGCCTGACTAATCAAAATGCGCCATCAGATACTGAAAAGTTTTGGCAGACTGGCGCGTTCGCAAGACTGGTTTAATCGACGTTGTGCAGTCAAAACATTTTCTTTCCAATGCTCATCCTGCGCCCACATTTCAATGACCAGGGGAACTACACAGTTTATTTTCTTTAATGTTTCGAAAATAGCATCAAAGTTAACCTGACCTTCACCGATGACCAAATCTCTGAATTGACCTTTACTTTCAGTCGTCACTTTTAATGTATCTTTAATATGAATCTGCGAAATATGTGGCTGGCTCAGTGCCAGTTCAGTACAAACGTCATAATTCCAGCCAGAGATATTCCCGACATCAGGATAAGCAGTAAAATAGGGGGAGTTTACTGCCCGATTAAGGACTTCAAATTTACTCAGCGAGTTTAGATAATCAGTATCCATGATTTCAACAGCCAGCATAACACTGGATTTTTCCGCCATTTTAGCGGCCAGAATCATTCCTTCAATAAAGCGAAGATGTGTCTCTTCATTGGCCGGTTCATAATAGACATCATAACCTGCTAGTTGAATCGTTCTGATACCCAGTTTATATGCGAGGGTGATGGCTTTTTCCATATGGATAGCCGCTTGCTGGCGGATAACAGGATCTGCTGAACCAAATGGAAAGCGGCGATGAGCGCTCAGGCACATTGAATGCAGCGGAATACCCTGCTGTTCACATAAGCGACGTAGAGCATAAATAGTCTCATTATCCCAGTCCAAACGAGCCAGCCGCTCGTCAGACTCATCAATCGATATCTCTAAAAAATCAAAACCTAATGCTTTGGTATGCATCAACTTTTGTTCCCAGGTCAAATCATTAGGGAGCGCTTTTTCATAAAGACCAACTAATCGATGTTGCTGAAATTGATACATACCGCCCCCTTATTTCCAGTAATGATTAATTTGCTCACGCAGATCTTCAGCAGCCTGTTTACCCTGCTCATCAGCAAGTGCGCGACCTGCAATAAAAGCCTTCGCTTTAATACCGGCAAAGAGTTGAATATCTTCAGGCACAATCCCGCCGGTAATTGACAGCTCGAGGCCTAAATCTGAGAGGCGACGCATTTTTTCAATATCCGTATCAGTCCAGCCAATACCTGCCAGTTCTGCATCACGAGAGCGATGATAGATTGCCTGTCGAATACCTAAGTCGACCCATTTCTGAGCGTCTTCGAAAGTCCAGTTACCGTAGATTTCAATTTGAATTTCACGGTTAAATTCATCCGCCACTTTTTTACAAGCGGCAATAGTTGCAATATGAGCAGCAGCAGAAACGGTCAGCCAGTCCGCTCCGGCCTCAAATGCCATCCGCGATAAAATAGCGCCGCCATCAGTTATTTTCATATCACAGACCAGAATATGAGAGGGATATTTTTGACGTAAAGTTGAAACGGCATTCATTCCATCTGCAAATGCGAGAATAGTCCCTACTTCAATAATATCGACAAATGAATGAACATTGTTTGCAACAGTGAGTGCTTTATCAAATTGAGTCTGATCTAAAGCAATTTGAATAAGTGGCTTTGTCATTATTCTATCCTTTTATTTTTTCATTAATTAATTGGCTAAGTCTATTTTGATTGTTATCTGTGCTACAGATAATATCTGCATAGGGCTTAATTTTTTCATCAATATGATATATGTGAAATTCTTTAATTCGGTTATTCCGGATGTTATCTTTGTCCGTAATAAGCATTCTCTCCGTGTTTACGTAAATAATGCTTGTCAGAAAGTTCATGCTTTAGCTTAATTTCACTATTTAAATAACGTGTTGCTAATGCCATCGCTGCGACTTCTTCTAATACCACTGCATTATGCACGGCATCATGGGAATTTTTGCCCCATGAGAAAGGCGCATGACCCGCCACAATGACACTTGGCACAGCGATAGGATCGATATGGCGTTCAATAAATTCCTGAATAATCACCAAACCCGTATTTTTTTCATAATCATTGGCTATTTCTTGATTAGAAAGTTGCCGAGTACATGGAATATCGCCATAAAAATAGTCGGCATGAGTGGTGCCTAATGCGGGTATATCAAATCCAGCCTGTGCCCAGATTGTCGCATTACGTGAATGCGTATGAACTATTCCACCAATTTGCGGTATGGCTTTATATAACTCAATATGGGTGGCTGTATCACTTGATGGATTTAATTGACCATCAAGGATATTGCCCTCAAGGTCAACCACCACAATATCGTCGACACGCATATCAGCATATTCCACACCAGAAGGCTTAATTGCGATAACGCCCTGGTGACGATCGATTTCGGAGACATTACCCCAAGTAAATGTCACTAAACCGTATGCGGGTAGCTTGAGATTTGCCTCGAGTACGCGTTGCTTCAATTCACTGAACATAATGACTCCTTTTATTTCAGGCCAGGGCTTCATCAATAACGCGATAAACATCTTCTGCAGTCAGACAGTTACGCAGTTTGTCGAGATCAATACCGGTATCACTCTCCTCATCATCCAATACCTGAGTGACCTGCATCAGTCCTTCCATATGCTCATCAGAAGAACTGCCTGCCAGGGTTATCAGAACATCTACGGGTTCCTCTTCACCGTCAAAGTAAATAGGTTCTGCGAGTGTGACGAGTGCAAAGGCTGTTTTCAGAACGCCATTTTCTGGTCTGGCATGAGGTAAAGCCAGATTAGGTGCAATACAAATATAGGGGCCTAACTCTTTAACACTATTGATAATGGCATCATGGTAATCGGGTAAAATGGCGCCGGAGTCAATGAGCATATCGGTACCGATTTTAACCGCGTCGTACCAATTGCTGGCGGCAGCCTGGAGCTTGATAGATTTATTGTCGATCAGTGATTGTTTAAAATTCATGTTTATTATTCCTTATCTGTAAGATAACGGCAGAATCGCTATCAACTGATGAATCTAAAAAGTGGTGTTATTTAATTTTTATAAAATTTTTATCAATTATATCAATGAGCTCATCACCAAAGGAGTTAGGGTTAAGCATATTCTGTACGCCTAATACGAACTTGCCTTCCCCGGGAGTCATCTCCGCAGAGAGGTGTTTAGAAGAGACAATAATGTCTGTTGAGCTGAGTTTTGACTTGTAATCAGAGACGGCACAGGAGTCCATGACATGTGGGATCCCTTTTTTCTGGAGATAGCTGCCTATTTTCATTTTCATCATCATCGATGAACCCTGCCCATTACCGCATACCGCAAGAATACTGACTGGTCTGGTGTCACCTGCGACCTGAGCTGCTGGTTCGACAGAGGCATCCTCTGCCATCGGTACGCGAGTGGCGTCAGCGGCAGCTTGAGCATCTTCTTCTGCGCGTAATTTTTTAGATGCAAAGAACATGTAGACGCAGGACAGGGCGATAATGACAAAGATAAAGTATTTAGAGAATGACAGCCCCTGCATCACAGGAGGAAAGGCAATAGCCCAGTCGGCCATTCCCATCCAGCCACTGAATTCGGTACCTTGTTGACTGAAGAGCGTGATAGCCCAGGCCGAGCCCAGAACTTCCAGTATCCCCATCACAAAGCAGATTTTCATGACCGCTTTCCAGCCGCCGAAGTGATTAGCAAAAACGCCAATGGTTGCGTTGGAAAAGAACATCGGGATAAAACCTGGAATTATCATAATAGGTGACTGGAATGCTAGCATGCACAGCACTGCTGTAAATTGACCTAGAGCCCCCCACATAAAACCAAAGACCATCGCATTGGGAGAAAAGGCATAGATAGCGGCACAGTCTATCGCTAATACTGCATTGGGAATAACGCGCTCTGAAATGCCTTTAAATGCTTCTGACAGCTCAGCGACAAACATTCTTACGCCAGTAACAATAATTTGAATGGCGACTGCGAATTTCAGACCGGTTTCCAGAATATAGATAGTCCAGTGGGTTTTACCCGCCATAGACTGAAGGTTAGTCAGGCCAAAGGAGAGCATGATGATGCCAAAGAAAACCGTCATAACAATGGCTGTTGCGGCAATACTATCGTGAAAGATATGCAGCCATTTAGGGAGTTTAAGGTTATCTACGCTGTCTTCTTTATTCCCTAACTTAGGGGCTACTTTGGTTGCAATCCAGGAAGCAAATTGCTGCTGATGACCGATAGAGAAGCCAGCACCACCGGTTACCGACTCTGTTGGCTTGAACATAATATTTGACGAAATACTCCAGTACAGCGCCATTAGCACTGCAGAATAAATCACCGTTTCCCACATGCCGCAGCCCAGGACAAAATAGAACACAGCAATCAACCCGGCTTGCTGGAACATAATGTGGCCGGTGAGCATGATGGTGCGAATACCAGTAATACGGCGGAATAACACGAGGATAATATTAATCGCCAGGGCTAATAGAACGGTATATCCAACCCAGGAGTAGTTGTCTCCCATCGTTTCGATGGTCGCCATCATAGAAGTATAAGGGTCAATCACTGAACCGGTAAGCCCGTGATATTCAGCCATTTTTGCAATTACTGGTTTAAAACTGGCAACTAATGTTTCAGCGCCCACTTGTACCAGCATAAAACCAACACAGGTTTTAATTGCACCCTTGATAATTGTCGTGCCATCACGACGCAGTAACCAGTAACCAATTAAGGTCACCAAACCCAATAACAAAGGGGCTTTGGTCATTACCTGGCTATAAAAAATATAGAATGAGTCATAAAAGAAATCCATATTCATACCCTTAATGAATTTGTTTTTATCATCGATCAATTCGACTTCTTTGGATTCTCTTACGTACGAATGAGTCTCATTAAGTAAGCATTAAGGCAACCAAAGTAATCATGGAGCGAAATCAATGTAGTCAAAAGACGTCATGTTTTGCTTGGATGTGATTATTTCAATTTGCTTAATATTTTCCAGATAAAGACCATACTTTTGGTATGTAGATCACTTTTTATTTGTGAAATGCATATAAATCAATTGCTTGTGGCTTATTGTGAGCAGGGGGATATTTTGATAGTCAGCAAGTTGACAATTTTAAACTCGTCAAATAGAATCATTTTCAATCACGAAGAATCACGGTAAAATCAAAAACAGTGCACAAGTGCATGTAAGTGATTATCAATCAGATAGAGGTTGAGTAAAATATGAATGAAGTACAAAGACACCATAAAATACTATCGCTGCTTAAGCAGCATCAGGTGATTGATGTACTGAGTATCACCGACAAGTTCAATGTATCGCCTGCCACTGCCCGCCGGGACATCGCTAAACTGGATGAACAGGGAAAGCTTCGAAAAATCCGCAACGGCGCTGAAAGAATTGAAGAAGTTAAAAGTAAATGGTCACCGCTAAACATTATTACCACTGAGCATTATGATGAAAAATCGCGAATAGCTATACAGGCGGCACAGCTTTGTTCCCCAGGTGAAAGTGCTGTTATTAACTGCGGCTCGACTGCATTTTTATTAGGTCAGCAGCTCTGTAATACCAATATTCAAATAGTCACGAACTACTTTCCACTGGCCAGTTATCTGATAGAAGAAGACCATGATGATGTCATCTTAATTGGTGGTCAGTACAATAAAGCGCAAAGCATTTTTTTAAATCCCGCATTGAATACGCTGCTCGGCTATGCAGGAAACTGGATGTTTACCTCCGGAAAAGGGTTAACAGAAAAAGGCCTCTACAAAACGGATATGTTAACAGCCGTCGCCGAGCAACAGATGCTTGATCAAATTGATAAACTTGTTGTCGTCGTAGACAGTTCTAAAGTGGGTTATCGAACCGGCATGTTATTTTGCCCTGTCACCAAGATAGATATTTTAGTTACCGGAAAAAATGCCGATCCCAATGTTATTAGCGCGATAGAAAAACAAGGAACTCAAGTTATTCTCGTATAACGAGATTCATAAATATGATTTGTTGAATTTAAAGATTTCATGGCTGAAATACCTTAATAATCATTAAGGTATCAGGCTTCCTACATTTAAAATTCCATAAAGCAGGTATGAATATGAGTAAAGTGAATGAAGTAACCCGTGAATCGTGGATCCTTAGCACTTTCCCTGAATGGGGTACTTGGTTAAATGAAGAAATTGAAAAAACAGTTGTTGAGCCAAATACATTTTCAATGTGGTGGCTTGGTTGTACCGGTATTTGGTTAAAAAGTGCAGGTAATACCAATATCTCTATCGATTTTTGGTGTGGAACCGGTAAAAAAACTCAAAAAAATGCGCTGATGAATAAACAGCACCAAATGATGCGCATGGGCGGGGTTGAAGCACTACAACCTAACTTGCGTACTTCCATTTTCCCTCTTGATCCTTTCGCAATAAAAGAGATTGATGCGGTTTTAGCTTCACACGATCATGCTGATCATATTGATGTCAATGTTGCTGCTTCTGTTATTCAAAACTGCAGCGATCACGTTAAGTTTATTGGCCCGCAGGCCTGTGTCGATCTCTGGCTTAAATGGGGTGTTCCGCAAGAACGCTGTATTGTCGCAAAAGTAGGGGACGTCATCGAGATAGGTGATATGAAAGTCCGCGTTCTTGACTCATTTGACCGTACAGCCTTAGTCACCTTACCTGCAGGCGTTTCCTCAACGGATAAAGATATTCTTGATGGTATGGATTCGCGTGCAGTGAATTATCTTATTGAAACGACCGGTGGCTCTGTTTACCACTCTGGTGATTCACACTACTCAAACTACTATGCCGCACATGGTAATCGTTATGATATCGATGTTGCTCTGTTCTCCTTTGGTGAGAACCCACGCGGTGTGACCGATAAAATGACATCATCAGATATCTTACGTGCTGCTGAGTCTTTAGATTGTAAAACCGTTATCCCATTCCACCATGATATTTGGGCTAACTTCCAAAGCGATCCACGCGAAATTGAAGTGCTGTGGAATATGAAAAAAGACCGCTTACAGTATAAATTTGCTCCTTTCTTCTGGCAGGTTGGCGGTAAATATACCTACCCAACGGATAAAGATCGTATGCATTACCAGCATTTCCGTGGTTTCAGCGATGTGTTTAAGAATGAACCAGAATTACCTTATAAAGCTTTCCTCTAAATGCTCAGGGTCTGAAAAATAAAAAAACACCTTAATAGTTTTATAGCTTAACTATTAAGGTGTTAGCCCTCCAGAATTAATCGTGTCTGCATTTCTGAAAAAAATCCCCTTGTAGAGACCTGCCGCCATGTCCCAGCGGTGTCAGCGTTCAAACTCCCCCGACAACCAGCGCTCAAATTATTTGGGGTGTACACTTGCATAAAATCAAAGGAAAATACCTCAAGGGCTTTTCTTTAACATGGGTGTGTGGGGGTTATTATTAACGAAATTGATGCTAACAGGGTGATAGTCCTCGATACCGAAACCACAGGTATGAATCAGATTGGTGCCCACTACGAAGGACACCGCATTATTGAGATTGGTGCCGTTGAGGTCATCAATCGCCGTCTGACAGGAAACAACTTCCACGTTTACCTGAAACCCGATCGCCTGATTGATCCAGAAGCCTTTGGTGTTCACGGTATTGCGGATGAGTTCCTGCTGGATAAACCGACTTTTGCCGACATCTCTGACGCCTTCCTTGACTACATTCGCGGTGCTGAGCTGGTTATCCATAATGCCTCGTTTGATATCGGCTTTATGGACTACGAGTTTAAGATGCTGGACAGGGGCATCGCGAAAACAGAGACCTTCTGCAAAATCACCGATAGTCTGGCGATGGCGCGGAAAATGTTTCCGGGCAAACGTAATAGTCTTGATGCGCTCTGCTCACGTTATGAAATAGATAACAGCAAGCGTACGCTGCACGGCGCACTACTCGATTCCCAGATCCTGTCTGATGTCTATCTGATGATGACCGGCGGCCAGACATCGCTGACCTTTTCTATGGAAGGAGAGAGCCAGCAGCAAACCGATAATAACGGTATTCAGCGTATTGTGCGTGGAGCGGGTGGATTACGTGTGATTCCCGCCAGCGCGGAAGAGTGTCAGGCCCATGAAACACGTCTTGATTTAGTGCAGAAGAAGGGCGGCAGCTGCCTGTGGCGTAGCTGATAGCGATTAAATGCGTTAAAAAACAGCACTTAGATTGTTTTTAACGCAAACGCACTTTTTTAGAAGAAAAATGATTGACGGTTTAAGAGGGGCATCGTAATATTCGCCTCGTTCCCGCAAGGGGACAATGTGGAGCGGTAGTTCAGTCGGTTAGAATACCTGCCTGTCACGCAGGGGGTCGCGGGTTCGAGTCCCGTCCGTTCCGCCACATTCGAGACCCACGCTTGAAAAAGCGTGGGTTTTTTGCTTTTCGGCTTCTGCATCATCTCCCTCACTTTTCCTGACACTCACTGACCCTGGCATTGCCAAACAACAGGTTTAATTGATTAGATAATATTATCTATACCCGTCATACTTCAAGTTGCTTGGGCGTTGCTGGCGTTCAGGCTGCCGAATCACATAGTTTGTCTATGCTCATCGACTGCCTTCTCTTTGCGCCTACAAGCAACTCGAATTATTTAGGGTATAATCCTGTGATATTTTTTCTCATACTCAGGCTAATTATTCTGTTTTTTATCACCGATCTTTTTTTAATAAATCAAAAAATAGGATGGGGTATTTAACGGGGTATCGCTATTTTCAATGGTTAATAAAAACTCATTTTCTGTGATGTTAAATGTTTGTGCAATTAATCACAGTTATAGGACGATTTTTATTTTATCGTGCTGGCTATTATTCATGATGGAGTCGGCTTCGTTATGCCTGGAAACTTAATTATCAAACAGATGCTTTTTGTTTTGCTGTCTTTGGACCGCAAAATGAAAACTATGCTTGATAATTTATGCTGGTTTAACGCGGTTAATAACCTCAATGAAAGTGAAGTTGATGACGCCGAATGCATGGATACACAAATGGCTAAAGAGTGGTCTCAGCTGTGGGACTGCGCAGGTCAGACGCTGTGTGCCAGTATTCAACGGCCCTTTCATTATCAGCAACACTCCGGCTTACCTGTTCAGGATAGCGGGCTAAATTGCCGCAAACGTGAAGAACTGGTGTTCAGTTTTCGTAACTCTAACCTGTACCAACTGTTAGTCTGCCGTCACGCTGGTGGTTCGGATAGCGAAGGGCCGGCTAAAAAATTTGCTCTGTCTGCACAAAGCACAATGCGCGTTTTCGCCATTGTGCTTTTTTTATGGTCTGAATTTAAGAGGATGCATTATGTACATTGTTTGTGTTGCAGCTTGTCCAACCGGCGTGGCTCATACCTATATGGCTGCTGAATCTCTGGAAATAACAGGAAAACAGCGAGGTCATGAGGTGAAAGTGGAAACTCAGGGCAGTATGGGTGCTGAAAATGAAATTACTGCGGATGACCTGACGCGTGCGGATGCGGTGATTATTGCTGCTGATGTCGCGATTAGCGGCAAGGAGCGTTTTGACGGCATGATTAAACTCGAATGTAGCGTCTCTGACCCGATTAAGTTTGCGGATGCCGTATTTGAGGCAGTAGAGAAGGAGATGTCAAATGGCTAAATTTCAGACGGGCAGCCAGCAGTCGGTGGGTGTAGAAGTTAAAAATGCTGTTATGACAGGCGTATCCTGGATGCTGCCGTTTATCATTGCTGGCGCAGTGCTGATGGGAATTGCCCGTATTGGCGCCTCATTCTATGGCATTGATAATATTTGGGATGCCAGCTACGAGCAGGCCGATACGGTGGTCCGGTTACTGCATAAGTTTGATGGTTTTGGTGGGCTGGCGCTGTCACTGATGCTTCCGGTTGTTGCCGGCTATATCAGTTTTGCGCTGGCGAATAAACCGGGCCTGGCGCCGGGTATGATAGGTGGCCTGTTAGCCGGTAGCCTCGGCACCGGTTTCCTGGGGGCGCTGGCTGCGGGATTTGTCGCTGGATATATTGTTCGGGCACTCAATCGTTACATCAAACTGCCGAAATCACTGGCATCAGCAGGACCGATTTTTATCCTGCCCGTCGGCGGGACATTACTGACCTGTATTGTGATGGCCTTTTTGATAGGTAGCCCTCTGGCAGCGCTCAATCAGGGTATGGAAAGCTGGCTGATGTCGATGTCCGGGACTAACCGTATCTTACTGGCCGCGGTGATTGGCGGCATGGTTGGTTTCGACTTGGGCGGCCCGATTAATAAAGCGGCCGTAACAACCGCAATGGCATTACTCGCTTCTGGTATCTACGCGCCAAATACTGCGGCTCAAGTAGCGATTATTATTCCGCCGATTGGTATCGGTGTGGCGACACTCATCTGGTCCTCACGCTTCCCGCTCTCTCTGCGCGAAGCCGGTAAGGCTTCAACACTGATGGGACTGATAGGCGTTTCGGAAGGGGCCATTCCGTTCGCTTTGTCCAACCCAAGGCTGATTATTATTAACGTTATCGGCTCTGCTGTCGGTGCGGCTATGGCGGTAGGGCTGGGAGCGATTAACCATGCGCCTATTTCCGGATTTTATGGCTGGCTGGCCGTAGAAAAATGGCCGATTTACGTGATGTCGATTGCCTGTGGCTCTGCGATTATTACTTTTGGCTCACTGCTTATTTTCCGGGGTGAAACAGAAGAGCCGACGCTTAAAAAAGAAATAAAGGCACCTAAATTTAAAGCCAGTCGTTAAATGTATCGCTGATACGTTTTAATTAATTCCCCTGTATTTAGCGCAGAGAAATATCTGTGCGGGATACACACGTATAAAGACAGGAATAAAGATAATGAAAACGGTCCATTTAATTCAACATACCCATTGGGACAGGGAATGGTATTTCACCGAAAATGATTCACAGGTGCTGCTTTATTATTTTATGGCAGATCTTCTTTGTCGTCTTGAAACGGATGAATCATTAGGTCCATTTATACTTGATGGTCAAACCGTGGTGCTGGAGGATTATTTGCAGTTCGCACCCGAAAACCGTGAGCGCATTCAGGCATTAGTGACTAACGGACGACTGCTGATTGGTCCCTGGTATACACAGACTGATTTTCTGGTGGTGGGAGCCGAATCGATTACCCGTAATTTATTACTGGGACAGGCGGATTGTGATGAATTTGGACCACGCATGGCAGTGGGTTATGTCCCTGACTCATTTGGTCAGAGCGCCCAGTTGCCGATGTTCCTCAATCAGTTTGCGATTGATAAAGCCGTCGTCTGGCGAGGCTGGAGTGAGTACGATACGCCCTATAGCGAATTTCGCTGGCGCAGCCAGGATGGCAGTACGGTGACGGCCAGCGTCTTGCCACAGGGATACGGTTTTGCTAAATGGCTCCCCAGCGACCCGCATCAGGCGTGGCCGCGACTGGCCACCTTGCTAAAAAAACAGACCATTTTCAGTCGTAGTTCACAGCTGCTACTGCCTAATGGTAATGACCAGTCGCCTTTTGAGTATGCGGTGCCCGGTATGCTGGACAAACTGAATACCCAGCAAACTGAGTATCACTTCGAACGCAGCGACTTCACGCGCTATTTTGACTCATTAGGCGATACGCCGCTGGAGACGTTTGAAGGGGAATTATTAAGCCCGAAATATATGCGCGTGCATCGCGGTATCTTCTCAACGCGGATGGATATCAAACAGGCTAACGCCCGGCTGGAAGATTTCGTCAGTCGCCAGTTAGAACCTCTACTGAGCGTTAACTGGATGCTGGGCTTACCTTACCCCCAGTCAGTGGTCGAAAATATCTGGCGTGAGGCGATGAAGTCACACGCTCACGACAGTATTGGTGGCTGTAACGCTGACAGAGTCAATGCCGTGGTTAAGGCTCGCCTGTTAGCGGGCCAGGAAAAGGCAAACCAGCTGTATGAGCTGAATATGCAGATGCTGGCCCAGGGGATTAACGCTCAGCAGGATGGCAAAAAAATCATTATCTTTAATGCGCTACCAGCCAAACGTGTCGGGCTGGTGGCCATAACGCTTTATCTGCCCGGGGATACATTGCGTATTGTCGATGAACAGGGGCAGCCGTGCCGCTGGCAAATTATTCAGGAAAGCGCCCAGGATATGTCAGTCATTGTTCAGGAACTTTCCAACAGCACTGAACCGGTTTTTTACCGTAAATGTGACATCCTGCTTGAAGTCTCTGCCTTGCCAGCCAGTGGCTATACCACATTGTATTTGCAGGAAGAGGGGAGTCCTGGTTTTACTGCATCCTTCGCGACACTCCCTGTACTGGAAAACCAATGGCTGCGATTGACGCTGGAAGGGGAGCAAGTGGTGCTGCTTGATAAGCGTAGCGGTAAGCAATGGAATAACCTGATTCAGCTGGTAGACGGCGGGGATGCTGGCGATACCTATAACTATTCACCTCCAGCAGATGACTGGCGAGTCAGTGGCGTATTACGTGGCGCTGAGTGGCAGCAAGGTGCGCTGGCCGGAACCTTAACGCTGAACTGGTCGATTATTGCACCACGCACCCTGACAGACAGAAATAATCGTCACTGTAACGCCCAGCTGGATGTTCGTATGGTCATCACGCTGACGCACCAGAGCCCGGTGCTGGATATCCAGGTGAGTGTGAATAATACGCTGGAAGATCACCGGCTACAGCTTGAAATCCCCTCTGAAGTATTGACCGATATTCACTTTGCTGACCAACCGTTTGGGCTGATCCAACGCGATAATCGACCGGCAACCCTGGAAGTCTGGCAGCAGGAACAGTGGAATGAAGCTCCCGCCTCGCTCTGGCCCATGCAAAGCCTGGTGATGATGCATGATGGCGAGCAGGGTATCAATATCGTCACCGATGGACTGCGGGAATATGAAATCCTGGCAGAACGTCCGGCGACCATCGCCATTACACTGTTGCGTAGTGTCGGCTGGTTAGGCCGGGCAGGGATGCCGTGGCGGCCAGGGCGGGCATCAGGTATGGCATTACCTTCTCCTGAATCACAAATCCCTGGTGAGTTTCATACCCGCCTGGCACTGATCCCGTTGCATGCGGGTGAAAACGCTGACTTCTGGCAGCAAGTTGAACAGTGGCGCACGCCAGTCGCAGGCTGGCTGGACTCTGGCTGGGCGCGTTTCAAAACCAATCCTCATCAACGGCAGTTTCCTTCGACCTATAGTCTGCTGAACTGGGATACACCGCTGCACTTTAGCACCCTGAAGAAAGCGCAACATGACGAAGCCCTTATCCTGCGTGGCTGGAATCCTGGTTCGCAAACACAGACGAGCCCTGTTCCTGAAATAGATGCCGCTATCTGTGAAGTCACCCTGGCAGAGCGTCCGGTTACTGAGCCTCAGCTCAGCATTCCGAGTTGCGCACCGGTTTCGTGGCATATCACCCCATCAGCCAGAGGATAATGCCATGTTAATCATTTCTTTTACTTGCCCACTAGAGAATGGTCTGCATGCCAGGCCGGCCAGTGCGCTTGAACAGCGTCTCACTGAATTTGTCTCATCAGCACAGATAGCTAATCTGCGTAATCAGCGTAAAGCCGATGCCCGCAGTGTCCTGGCGATGATTGGCACCGATATCCTGTACCAGGACCGCTGTCAATTATTGCTGGAGGGGGAAGATGAAGCTATCGCCCACCAGGCATTATCCCGGTTTATCGACGAAGAGTTTGCTGCCTGTGACGAGCCCGCCGCAAGTGTCGCCCTCCAGACCTCGAGCCCACTGCCTGTCTATCTGGCACAGACTACAGCGCAAACCCTGCGCGGCAATGGTGTCAGTCTGGGGATGGCACAAGGTATCGCCGTGCATATGGGGGCGCTGGATCTGTTACATCTGGCTGAGCAGGAAGAAGCCACGGTTTATGCTATTCGCTACCAGCAAATACAAGCGGCATTGCAACAGGTTCGCCATCAACTTAGCGAAGAGTGGCGACTGGCCAAAGGTGATGCCGCCTCTGTGCTAGAGGCTCATATTAAATTGCTGGCTGATAGCTTAATGGAAGAGACATTGCTAGCCGATCGCCCGGCGCGTAATGCCCTGGAGTCGCTGGCTTTAGCGCTGGATGAGTTGAGCTTACCTTTACGAGAAAGTCGTAGCGTCTACTTACAGCAGCGAGTGCTGGACTTACAGGATTTAGGTCTGCGCCTTGCCGCCCATCTTACCGCCCAGCCCCTGATGCCCCAAACCCAGTTACAGCAGGATACTGTGGTCATCAGTTCGCAGCCGCTGACGCCAGGCCAGTTTCTGGCACTGCGTGGCCCTTATCTTAAAGGCGTGATTATGGGCGCAGGTGCAGAGACATCACATACCGTTATTCTGGCGCGTTCGTTTGGTATTCCGCTGTTAAGTGTTGAAAGTGCGGATATCGGATCTATTCGTAGCGGCGATGCACTACTGCTGGATACCCGCTATGGCGTGGCGGTGTTATCACCCGACTTACAGGCCTGTCGCTGGTATCAGCTGGAAGCGGCTAAGCATCAGCGTCTTGCCGCCCGTTTACAGCCATTAACCCAACGGCCGGGACGTACTCAGGATAATCAACCGATTGCCGTGTTCGCCAATATCGCCCTCGCCGCCGAAGCGGAGACGGTATTTGCTGCTGGTGCTGAAGGTATCGGGCTGTTTCGTACTGAAATGCTGTTCTGTGAACGCGCGTCGCCACCTGATGAAGAAGAGCAGTATCAGGCCTACCGCCAGGTACTGACGCTGGCTGCCGGGCGTAAAGTGGTGATCCGTACTCTGGATATTGGCGGGGATAAACCTTGCGATTACCTCGACGTGCCGCATGAGGACAATCCATTTCTTGGCTGGCGGGGTATCCGTTTGTATCCGGCCTTTATGACGATTTTCCGCTCGCAGATGCGTGCCTTATTACGCGCCAGTGCAACAGGTTCGCTGCATATTATGGCGCCGATGGTCACCACTCTTGAGGAGGTGAAATGGCTGCGGGAGCAATTCGACAGCACACAACAGCAGCTCAATAACGAAGGCATTGCCACCGGAAACTGGTCACTGGGCATTATGGCTGAGGTGCCATCAGTGGTGTATTTTCTCGGAAAAACGGCGCCATACATTGATTTTATTTCTATCGGCAGTAACGATCTGGCGCAATATTTCCTGGCCTGCGATCGGGGTAACAGCCAAGTACGGCATCTCTATAACTATTTCGATCCTTCATTTTTACGCCTGCTACAAGAAATAACGAAGCAGGCACAACGGGCCGGGATTGATATCAGCCTTTGCGGCGAAATGGGCGGTGATCCAGCGGCATTAGCCCTGTTGCTGGGAGCCGGGCTGCGTCAAATTAGCCTCTCTGCCAGCCGAATAGCACCGGTCAAGGCGCGTTTAAGGCAGTTAACGGTTGCAGGAAGTGAACGGATACTTGAGCAGGCCTTGCAGTGCGACAGTGCTGATGGCGTGGTGGTGGAACAGTTGCAACATTTGTCGTCTGATACCTCAAAGCCCGTTTTTGATCCGGCATTAATTCTGCTGGATAGTCAGATAAGCAGTAAGGCTGAGGTGATTAAAGTCCTGACCGATAATCTGGAAGTTGAACAGAGAACGTTTTCTGGTCCGGAAGTAGAAAAGGCTATCTGGCAGCGCGAAGAGGTATTCTCCACGGCTCTGGGATTTGCCATTGCACTGCCACATTGTAAATCCGCTGCCGTCTCCAGCAGCTCGGTTTCGCTGATGCGGCTGGCAGAGCCCCTGGCGTGGAACGATGAAGTGGCGGTTTCACTGGTGATTATGCTGACGGTCAGCGAGCGGGAAAAAGGCGACCATATGAAAATCTTCTCCAGACTGGCCCGTAAGCTTATGCACGTCGATTTTCGCCAGCAGTTAATGAACGGCGAAGCGCCGCAACAGCTTGCCGAACTGCTGGAACTGGAAATGGCGGGGTAGCAGTAAAAATGAGATAACGACGCATGTCGTTATCTCTGAAACTGACTATATATTAAACGGGTCGGCGTCCTGCCAGGCCGGGAAGGCTTCCCGGTATTCATGAAGGGCATGTAAAGAGAGTGAGGCATCCAGGCGTGTTGCCTGATGCGCATCAGCGCTTGCCAGCACAATGCCTTGTGGACTAATAATCTGGCTGTCGCCGCGATAATGGTGGCCATTGCCATCGCTACCGACGCGGTTGCAGCCAGCGACATAGGCCTGGTTTTCAATGGCGCGTGCCTGTAATAAGGTCTGCCAGTGTAATGAACGGGGTGCTGGCCAGTTGGCGACATACAGCGCGAGATCGTAGTCGTCACGGTTGCGGGACCAGACCGGGAAGCGCAAATCGTAGCAAATCAACGGTAAAATACGCCAGCCGCGCCATTCAATAATCAGGCGCTCTTCCCCTGCCTGATAATGGTGATGTTCATCCGCCATACGGAATAAATGGCGTTTATCATAGCGATGAACTGTCCCGTCTGGCTGAACCAGCAGGAAGCGGTTAACTGGCCCACGTTCTGTCTGCAAAGCGGCGCTCCCGGCAATCATCGCCTGGGTTAGCTGGGCTTTCTGGTGCATCCAGTCAATGACCTGTTCTTCAGGTAAAGACTGGAGCGCGGCTTCCATTGCAAAACCGGTGGTAAACATTTCCGGAAGAATAATCAAATCCCTGCCAGTAATGTTCTCCAGACAGAGATCAAACTGACGTAGATTCGCGGTACCGTCCATCCATACTAAAGGTTGTTGCAACAGAGATACTTTCAAAGTGGGCACAATTAACGGTCTCATCATTAACGATTTTTTTACTGTAGCATGATAATGCCGTCTTTTGACGGGAATACAAACAGCATTTTTTACCAGGGTTATACCCGTCATACTTCAAGTTGCGCAGGGTTGCCGGCGTTCATACGGCGAATCACATAGTTTATCTATGCTCATCGACAGCCTTCTCTTTGCGCCTACAAGCAACTCGAATTATTTTGGGTATATACGGGAAGGCTAGTCCTCAGTGCGTAGAAAAAAATGATGGGTAATATCGGTGAATAAATTACAGAAGATAAAGGCGCAAGCGGCAAAAATCGTCGTGCCAATGACCACGGGAAAGTCGCCTTCCAGCGCGGCATCAATGGCCAGCCGACCGACACCATCCAGACCGAACATTTTCTCCGTGACAATTGCTCCGCCAATCACGGCAGCCAGTTCAAGACCGGTCAGCATCAACACCGGGCTCAGGGCGGGCTTTAACGCATGGTCGAAATAGACCCGCCATTCAGGTAAACCTTTAGCCCGAGCCGTACGGATATAATCTTTATGCAGCACCTCCAGCATACTGCTACGCAGTACGCGCTGAAAAATGCCCACCTCAGCCAGCACCAGGGTTAGCCAGGGAAGCCACAGATGGCGGAACCATTGCCAGGGCGATTCCTGGAATGCCACATATCCCCCGGAAGGGAACCAGTTAATGTTCAGCAGGGAAAGGTGGTAATAAAGAAAAAACAAAATCAGCATACCGCTGAGAAAAGTCGGTAATGACAGCGAGATATAGGACAGTAGTCCGAGAAACTTATCGATAAAGCGGTCTTTAAAGCGCGCAGCCAGAACCCCCGTCACTAATGCCAGAGCACTCCAGATAACAAATGCCCCTATGGCCAGTGACAGCGTGACGGGAATTTTTTCCAGAATCAATTGGGTGACTGGAGCCTGAAAGCGGAAAGAGTAGCCTAAGGCGGGCGGCCAGTTCATCAGCCCCACCGCGGCACCCTGCACGTCAGGACCGCGGAACAAGAAATACTGTAATTGCGTATACCAGGGGGCATTCAGATGCAGCGCTCTGGCGATAGCTTCAATCGCTTCCGGGGTCGCATTGCGTGGAGCCAGCATCACAGCGGGATCCTGATAAGCAACACGGGTCATAAAAAACGCCACCAGCAGCACCAAAAAGAGGGTAAAAAAAGTACGCAGCAGCGTTTTGAACAGCAGAGCAAAGTTCATCATTGGCGATACTCCAGGTGTGGATCCAGCACATTTCTCAGGCCACTGCTTAAATAGTTAAAGCCCAGAACAATGAAAAAAAGCGTCAGGGCTGGGGTGGCTAAGAACCAGGGCTGAACCTGATACATCGCAGAACGCTGTACATCGGCAATCATATTGCCAAGACTGGCACCAGGCGCAGGTATTCCGACACCTAAGAACGATAGCGTGGCTTCAGCAACAATATTGGCAGGCAGCTGAATCGCCCAAAAGACACCAATGGTGGGTAGCACGGCGGGGATAACGTCACGTAATAAAATTCGCCATGACGGGACTCCCATCAGCTTTGCGGCATGGATAAAATCCTGCTGGCGTAAGTCCAGCACCAGTCCCCTGGAGAGGCGGGCAAAATATCCCCAGGAGAAAAAAGTAATGACAAAGATAACCACCAGCGAGGGTGAGACATGGGGACCCTTTTCTCCCCCTTGATTCAGCGCCAGCAAACTCAGGGCCGTCACCACAAAAGGGAACGAGAGCACTAAATTGATCAGTTGCTGACACATAGCATCGATTTTTCCGCCCTGATATCCGCCCATGAGCCCGACAAACAGACCAATCAGCATCGCCAGAGTGGTGGCGGGTACGGCAACTAACAGCGAGACTCGTACGCCGTAAAGGGTTCGGACTAATACATCCCGACCATTATCATCAGCCCCGAAAGGGAAGGCCGCAGTAGGCCCTATCGGAATGCCCATATCAGACAGGGCGATATCGCGAAACTGTTCCGTTTCGCCATGACCTAACAGATAAGCGACCAGTGGTGCCGCCAGGGCAGCAAGGATCATCAGACTGACAATAATCAGACCACGACGGGCACTGTTATCCTGCCATAAACGCCGCCAGAACAGGCGGCTGGAGGAGGTCGCCAGTTCAGGTAATTCGCTAAGCAACTGCTGGCTCATAATGTCCCCCTTTATTAAATGACTGTTTGCTTCCTGGAATCGCTTCCAGTAAACGGCGAGTCCATGCCTGTTGAGGATGCTGAAAAATTTGCTCCGGACTGCCTTGTTCAATAATTTTTCCGGCTTCCAGCACCAGAATTCGATCACATAAGGCAGCCACGACGTCCATATCATGAGAGATAAACAGGATCGATAACCCGACCTCCGCACGCAGCCGCGAGAACAGCTGAATAATGCGATGCTGAGTGGTGATATCTAATGCTGAGACAGCTTCATCGGCGACAATCACTTTAGGCTTCATCGCCAGAGCACGCGCTATAACGATACGCTGGCGCTGGCCTCCAGAGAGCTGAGACGGATAACGTTGCATTAACGCTGGGGAGAGCTCCACCCGAGTCAGTAAGTGGGCAACGGCCTGGTGTAATTCAGTCGCTGACAGCCGTTCTCCCCGCTCACGCCGGGCAGTAATTTGCAGCGGTTCAGCCAGAATATCGCCGATTTTACGGCGTGGATTCAGACTGCTGTAGGGATCTTGAAACACCATTTGCACCGCATGACGTAGTGGATGCTGATGCCCGGGCCGCGCAAGGCCAGCGCTTGCCCAGCGCTCACCCGCTAAATCAATGGTGCCACTTTCTGGGCTATCGAGGCCGACAATCATTTTCCCTAGCGTGGTTTTCCCTGAACCGGACTCACCTACCAGACCGAGGATCTCCCCTTTATGAAGGGTGAAACTGATATCGTTAAGCACTGGAACCGGCGCTTTTCGTGACCAAAAATAACCCGGTTGCGGGTAGCTACGTGAAACCGACTCCAGGGTTAACAATGGCGTGACCTGGGGCGGACGCTGAGACGATTCGTATTGATGCCAGCCAGCTTGCAGCAAGGCGCGGGTATACTCTTGCTGCGGATTGTGGAACAGAGTCTGCTTCTCACCCTGTTCGACAATACTGCCGTGCTGCATCACGACCACTCTGTCAGCGATATCGGCGACTACGCGCAGGTTATGGCTGATAAACACCAGCGCACAGCCATGCTGTTGCTGTAAACGTTTGAGTAACCGAATAATTGATGCCTGTACTGTGGCATCCAGTGCGGTAGTGGGTTCATCGGCAATAATCAGCGACGGATTGAGGGCAATGGCGATAGCAATCATCACCCGCTGACGCATGCCCCCAGAGAATTTTGTTGGTTTGTCATGATAGCGACGAGCGGCATCACGAATACCGACATCTTCCAGCAGGGCCAGGACCCTCTGGCGCAGTGCCTTACGCCCGACCGACTGGTGGGCGAGAATGGCTTCTTCTATCTGACGGCCGACACTTTTCAGTGGATGCAGATTACTGAGTGGATCTTGTGAAATATAGCCAATCTGGGCGCCGCGGATCTGGCGCTTTTGACGGGCATTAAAATCATGCAGGGCCATACCCTTAAAGACGATTTCACCTTGTACCTGCATTTCTGCAGGTAACAAGCCGAGTACCGCCAGCAGGCTCAGGCTTTTGCCTGAGCCTGACTCACCGACGATAGCCAGTGTCTCACCGGGCTCCACATGAAAATCAATCGCTCGCACCAGCGAATTCTCGGCGTTAAGCGAAATCGTTAAATTACCTACAGTCAGTAGAGCCATAGAGACACCGTTAAGGCTTAAGTGCAATGTTGGTGATATCGGCCTGGGTGGCAAGCGATGACCAGGTCCAGTTATTCACACGATCAGAGGAGATCGCCACGCGGCGCTTCTCAAACAGTGGGATCCACGGTAAGTCTTGTGAGACCAACTGGTCGGCTTCTTGCCACAGTTTGCCTGGGTTGTCGGAGCCATAAGCCTCTTTCGCCAGAGCATTGAGCTTAGGATTGCTGTAGCAAACCGCGTAGACGTTGCCGCGTCCGCAAGGAGCGGCATCGGAGTTAAGCCAGCCACCTAGCAGCATACGGGTTGCCGGTCCTTGCCAGTCCGGTGAGTTCTGTCCTAAAGCCAGATCCCAGCGGTTTTCCGGGCTTTGCAGGTAGGCCATAAACTGCGGGGCAGGAATAGGGATCAGATTGATATTAATACCCGCTTTCGCCAGATCTTCTTTCAGAATAACCGCCAAGGTACTGAACTGATTATTGGCCCGATAGACCAGATCAAAGGTGACCCCGTCGGATAAGCCTGCTTCTTGTAACAGGGCTTTAGCTTTCTCAACCGATCCTTTGCTATCCGGTGTCGCATAGGGATCAAACGGCTGGTGGCCTAACAGCGTACTGGTGATTATCTGTCCCAGTGGCAGAGCGGCAATTTTGCCACCTTGGGCCTGAACCAGATGAGCCTTGTTGATGCCATAAGCTAAAGCCTGGCGAACGCGCAGATCGCGTAATGCCGTGGCACCCGCACTCTTAGCCTGAGGCTGGGCATTAATGGCAATAAAGTTCGCCGCACCACTGTTGGCAGCATGCAGAGCGGGATTATTCTGGGTCACGTACTGACGAATAACCGCTTGTGGAGGGACATCCAGATACAGTGACAAGTCAGCATCACCGGCCTGAATTCGCTGCATAATGCTGTCTGGATTGTTGCCGGTAAAACTTATTTCAATCTTATCGACATAGGCTTTACGCGCCGGATCTTGCTCATGGTTATAGCCCGCTACTTTTTTCAGCAGCAGTTTCTGCCCGCTGGCATAGCTTTCGACTTCATATGGGCCGCTGGACGGAAAGTTTTTACGGAACTCTTGTGAGTCCGGGAAATAGAGTGAGGCAACTTCTTCTGGCAGAGGCGTGACAAAGTTCATCGACAGAATATTCAGGAAGTCATAGTTTTTGCTGTCTGAGCGCAGAACGAGCGTTTTATCATCCGGAGCGCTAACGCCTGGGATTTCATGACTGTCGATAAAGGCTTTGCTGGCCGCTAAATCGCCACTCGGCACCTTGGAAAAATCACGGCAGTAATCAGCAAAACCAGAGAACACCAGATTAAAGTAATTGACCGCTGCGACCTGCATATTCGGATCGCAGAAACGCTTAATCGCGTAGACAAAATCTTTAGCCACTATCGGGCGGGTCGTTGGGCCCGCATAGTTAATGCCATCGCGCAGGTGGAAGGTATAGGTTTTACCATCCGGGCTCACTTCCCAGGACTCTGCTAAGTCAGGAACCAGGTTAGTATCGTCTTTCAGACCCTCTTTAGAACCCGGGTAGGTCACTAACTGACGTGTCACTGCCCGGAGTATTTCCCAGGAGTCGACTGAGTAGCCGGTTAGCGGGTCAAAAGCATCCATATCGGGCTGTAATGACGCAATACGTAAAGTGCCGCCGGGTTGGGGTGGTGCTTCGGCAGCAATTGCCTGATTAAATGCCCCGAGTAATACCAGGCTAATCAGTGTACGCCGCAGTGGGGAGCGATGAGTGTTCTGCATACAAAATCTCCGAAAAAATTAAAAGAAAATCCCTGACCAGGGAGCTTCATCGCAGGCCAGCAGGCGTTCGAGCCGTTTGGGAGCTTGTGGATTAACGATATGTATACGTTGGGCTTGAGCCAGTTGCCAGACTTTGTGTCCGCCTAGCAACAGCATGGCAAGCGTGGCGCTATCCAGAGCAAGATCTGCCGGTTGAGTGGTCGGTTTGACTCCCTCAGCACAGAGCAGCCAGTTTCCTTGGTTCACCGGTAACAGAGTATCGGTCACGGCTAATACCACCCCCGGTGCATCCTGATAACGACGGGTATTCAGGGTGTGTTCCAGATTAATAATGCGCAGCCAGCTTTCATCCCGTCGGTTTTGCTGCTCAATCGCTCTGGGATTATTCAGCAGCAGAGGGAGCACATCATCCACCGGACGATGTGGAAGCTGTACAAAACGAGTAATATCGAGCTGTAACAGATAGTTAAATAAGGTGACGGCCAACTCCGGATCGGCGGCATGAAAATCATCAACCACCAGTGTGCGTTCGCTGCTATACAGCCAGTTATCATCCGCTTGAGCGTGATAGCGGATAAAGGCTTGTGGAATGCCTTCTTTTAGCGCCAGCACGACATAGTGATTGAGACTACTGTGTTCCTGCCGATGCTGTTGCATAGCCCACCACTGGGGCCAGCGTGTCAGCGTTCCGGCACGCGGCAACGGATAGCGTTCGACAATTTCCTGAACCTTCTGCCAGGCATCCGCGGCCGCGAGCAGCTGAACTTCACCCTCCAGTTTCGGCAGGGTTGTCAGTTCCCGTTTATCGATACGCAAGTTCTGAAAAGCACTGGCAACGCCATAACCAAAGCGCGGATAAATCTCCCCTTGAGAGGCGCGCAAGCTGGCGACATCGATCCCTTCCTGATACAAGTCTTCCAGTTGCTGACGAAACAGTTTCTGTAACACTCCCCGGCGGGTAAAGTGCGGCAGCACACCGACATGAGTCACGGCCGCGTGTGCCACTGACTCTCCGCCTGGTAGAGTCAGTTCACCGGGAAAACTGTTAGTGGTACCGACCAGCGTGCCGTCAAGCCATGCCCCGTACACCCGTCCGGGAACAATATATTTTTCGACCCAGCGATCGACAGGCGTAACACCGCCGGGCAGACCAAACATCGCCTGACGAAATACCGTGGCAGCGGCCCGTAATCCCTGTGGATCGAGAATTAAACTGATTTCTGGCATTGACGTTCGCCCTTAGTGTTTCGGCGGGGCATAGACGCGTGGCGTCGGCAGCTTGCCACTGAGCACATAGTCACCCACTTCACGAATACGATAAGCCACCGGATCGTGCAGTGTATGGGTGCGCGCATTTCGCCAGTAGATGTCCAGTCCGTACTGATTGCTGGTGGAGCGGCCACCGGTGAGTTCAAAAATCTCATGGGTGACTTTTAACACCACTTTGTCGGCGATGGCTTTGGCCTGGTTAGTTAACAAGGCTAGCTCACCCCAAAACGCTTCGGTCAGGTCATGACCCTGATGGAAGGCCTCTTCAAAGGCGCGGGTGGTTTTTTCTGCCAGCGCAACGCCGGCAGCGATCTCCGCTGATAATTCGCCGGCTTTCAGACGGTGATAAGGATCGTCAACCGCTTGTTCAACCCCGGATTCAGGCCATGGACGCACAGTGTCGCGGAAATAAGCGGCGGCATGTTTTAGCGCACCTTCAGCGATACCCAGATAGAAGTGAACGAAAATCAGCTGGCTAAACTGATTGCGTAAAGCATTACGTAAATTTGCGCTATCAGGCGTCTCTTCCAGACCGGTGAGTCGGTCCTGTTCTTGTAATCGCAGTCGATTAAATTCCAGGGTACCGCTGGCTGTCAGACGCTGACCGAGGTTATCCCAGTCATCATTGAAGGTGATGCCTGGACGGTCGGCGGTGACTTGATACTGCACCAGTTTGTCTTCAACCCAGACGGCGATAGTCATCACTTGTGAAATGGCCGCTCCGGTAGCAAAAGTCCGTCGTCCGGAAACATATAAGTCACTGCCATCCCATTCCAGCTTCAGGCGTGGGTCGCGTGGGTTACTGATACTCGACTGAAACCAGCCCTCATTGACAATGCCACGGGCGATAAACTCCCACTGCTCTCGGGTTCCCAGAATGTAGCTCCAGACGCCGTTAGAGTAGTGATAGGCAATCAGCTGGCCGATAGAGCCATCTGCTGCGGAAATAATACGGCTGATTTCCAGCGCCTGGACCAGGCTTGCTCCCTCACCACCGAGTGATTTCGGCACCGCTATTTTCAGCAAGCCGCTTTGTCGCAGCCAGTCTATCTCTTCAAACGGGTGCTGGTTGGCCCGGTCTCGTTCTTGTAATGTGTCATGTAATTTATCCGCAACTTGCTGGGCGACTTGTTTCCAGTGCTGGAATTCCTGGTGGCTCAGACCGGCATAAATATCTGCATTGTGGCTCATGGTTTCTCTCTTATTATTGGGTGATATCAGGCAACTAATCCGCTACGGCGCAGTAAGGCTCCGGCACCTTCTGCAAACCAGTAAGCTTCTTCCAGATGTGGCTGACCGGATAGAATAAAGTGGTCTATTCCTAAGGCGTGGTAGGCCTGAATAGTTTCGGCAACTTGCTGATGACTACCGACAATAGCGGTGCCGACCCCGCCGCGAACCAGGGCGTAGCCGCTCCAGATATGCGGGGCGATTTCCAGCAGGCGGACATTTTCAGGGGTGAGTTTGTCGGTCTGAATATCATTCAGTAGGGCAGTCATGCGCTGTTGCCCGACTGACTCGGTACGGCTCAGCAACGACTGGGCGCTGTTAATACGCTCGGGGCTAATTCCCTTTAACAGTCGCGCAGCTTCCCGCCAGGCATCCTCTTCCGTATCACGGCTGATAACGTGAAAACGAATACCAAAACTTGGCGTGCGGCCAAGCGGTGCGGCCAGAGCCCGAACCTTGGCTAACTGAGCGGCGACTTGCTCCAGCGGCTCGCCCCAGGTGAGCCAGGTATCGGCTACGCTTGCCGCAACACGTTGAGCGGCAGGGCTGGAACCGCCAAAAAACACCTCGGGTACTGGCCAGGGGGATGGCAGCAAGGTGGCTTGCTCAAGCTGATAGTGCTCACCTTGAAAATCAAAAGGCTGGCCCTGGGCTTTCGCATGGCTGACACCTTTGAAAGCGGCAATAAATTCTTCGCTGCGCGCATAACGTTGGTCATGGCTAAGCTTATCGCCGTAGCGGCGCTGCTCGACCGGATCGCCGCCCGTGACAACATTGAGAATTAAACGACCCTGGGTCAGGCGCTGATAGGTTGCGGCCTGATGAGCGGCCAGAGTAGGGGAGATAAACCCCGGACGAAAAGCGACGATAAATTTCAGTCGTTCAGTATGCTGGCTAATGGCGATAGTGCTTAGCCAGGCATCTTCACACCAGCTACCAGTTGGCGTGAGAATACCTTCAAACCCCAACTTGTCAGCACTGCGCGCAATATCGATTAAATAATCCAGGCTGGGCGCGCGATACTGACCGCTGATACCGTTAATATGCTGAGAGTCATCCCCCGAGCCGGTAATGCCACGGCTGTCACCATTGGTGGGTAAATACCAGTGCAGATGAATACTCATCGTGGAACCTCAGTACCATAGGAGGTGTTAAGGTTGCGGAACTGAACGCCGGGATGGTCATCACGCAGACGTGTCTGGCCTTCGCCTTGCAGACGTTCGCGCAGTGTTAATGTTTTTTCGTCTGGCAGTTTGATGCGGCCGCGAGCGCGTAATTCTGGAACCACCCAGCGCACGAAATCTTCAAAACTGCCCGGGCTGATAGCGTAGGCAAGATTAAAGCCATCGACTCCGGATTCATCAGCATAAGCCTCCAGCGCATCGGCAACGGTTTTTGCACTCCCCACTAGTGTCGAGTGCAGACCGCCAATACCGATATAGTTACTGATATCGCCGACCGTCCACTGTCTGTCGGCATCAATACGCGTGAGTGCCGCGAGGGCAGAACGTCCGGCATTGGTTTCGATATATTTCAGCGGCGCATCCAGTGACCATTCAGACCAGTCAACGCCAGTCCAGGCAGAAAACAGCGCCAGAGCCACTTCCTGGCTGGTGTAACTGAGATAGTCCTGGTATTTGGCGTGGGCTTTGTCATCGTCTTCATCGACAATGACGCTGATGGCGGTAATAAAGCGAATAGCATCCTCAGCCCGGCCTTGTTCCCGCGCCAGGGCTTTAATCTTATTAATATTCTCTCTAATAATTTTAGTGTTCGGGCCACCGAGAAACACCACTTCGGCATTCTGGGCGGCAAAGATACGCCCCCTGTCGGAGGTGCCGGCCTGGAATAATACCGGCGTACGCTGTGGGCTGGGTTCGCTCAGATGGGCATCAGGAATGCTGAACCAGCGCCCCTGATGACGAACCGGATGAACTTTGCTGGGATCGGTATAGACACCGCGAACAGGATCCCGCACAACGGCATCATCTTCCCAGGATCCTTCCCACAGTTTATAGCTGACTTCGAGGAATTCTTGTGCCCGCTCATAGCGTTCATCATGATCCATCTGTTTTTCCAGACCAAGATTACGCGCCGCAGACTCCAGCACCGACGTGACAATATTCCATGCCACGCGGCCTTTGGTCAGATGGTCAAGAGTGGAAAATTTTCGCGCCAGCAGATAAGGATGTTCATAGGTGGTCGAGACCGTAATCCCAAAGCCCAGTTGCCGAGTGGCAGCAGCCATGGCCGACACCAGTAGCATAGGATCATTGACTGGAGACTGGGCAGCAGTGCGCAAGGCGGCATCCGGTTTGCCCTGGTAGACATCCAGTTGCCCAAGCGCATCGGCGATAAACAGCGCATCAAAACCCGCTTCGTCAAGCAGACGCGCAATAGATGTCCAATAGTTGATGGTTGTATATTCAGAGGCACGGTCATCAGGATGACGCCACAGGCCTGCGGAAACATGTCCTACAACATTCATCATAAATCCATTAAATAACAATGGTTTTTTTAGGCTCTCAGTACTGGCCATGGTTTTCCTTAATCATCGTAAAAAGGGGTTATGCGCGCCGCTTAATCTGTTGGGGCTCATCATCCTCAGTGTCCAGAGGGTAGTGGGCTGCCAGTAACTGTCGTGTGACCGGATGTCGCCCGGGGTGGTAGAGCTCATGACGAGAAAAGTCATCGACGATTTTCCCGTTGGCCATCACCAGAATGCGATGACAGAACTGGGAAACCAGAGCCAGGTTATGACTGATAAACAAACAGGTCAGCTGATGCTGCTGATGCAGGCGGCTAAGCAGAGCCATTACTTGGGCCTGAACTGTCAGATCCAGCGCCGAAGTAGGTTCATCCAGCAGCAGAAACTGTGGGCTCACTACCAGCGCGCGGGCGATATTGGCGCGCTGACGCTGCCCTCCTGAAAGCTGGTGGGGGTAACGTTGCAGTAGTTGCTCGTCCAGACCTACTTGGTTAAATATTTCCGCAGCTAAACGCCGCGCCTGCTCGGGATTAGCCTTCCGACCGGCACGAAACTGCGGCCGTATTAGCTGTTGTTCCAGCGTCAGGCGCGGGTTAAATGAGGACAGACTGTCTTGGAAGACACACTGTAATTGACGACGAAGAGCCTGGAGTTCGGCTGGGTTATCACTGTGTACTGGCTGACCAGCAAACAAGATTTCCCCGCGGTCAGCGGGGATCAGCTGGGCCAGCATGCGGGCAAGGGTCGATTTTCCGGAGCCAGATTCACCTATTACGCCGATAATTTCCCCGCGATAAATCTGCAAACTGACATCATCGACGGCGGTATTGACTGTCTTTTTCGCCCAGAATCCCTGGGTATCCCGGCGGATATAATCGCGTCCGAGGTGCTTGGTTTGCAGCAACGGAGGGGTATCTTTACTGATGGCTGCGGGCAGACTGGTATCAGGATAGGGAACCGCTGCCAGCAGCGACTGAGTGTAGGGGTGCTGCGGTGCGCGGATGATGTCACGGGTTGAAGCACTTTCAACAATAAAGCCATTACGCATCACCGCAACACGGTCACTTAACGCAGCGACGACACCAAAATCATGAGTAATCAGCAGCATCGCCATACTGTTTTGCTGGCAAAGTTCTTTTAACAGTTGCAGAACTTCGCGCTGGACTGATGAGTCCAGCGCGGTGCTTGGTTCATCAGCAATCAATAATTTCGGCTGGCACATGGCGGCCAGGGCAATCAGGATACGCTGACGCATGCCGCCGCTTAACTGATGAGGATATAAGGTCATCACCTGCTCAGGATGCGGGAGCTTCATGCGTGCCAGCCAGCCCAGCGCTGCGGTATGTGCCTCGCCTCGGCTCAGCATCGGGTTCAGCCGGCGCAAATTATGCTGGAGCTGTTTGCCCACACGCCAGGCGGGATCAAGCGTGGACTGCGAGTTCTGAAACACCATCGCAATATCATGACCGCGTAGGCGGTTTAACTGACGGGATGACAGGCTGAGTAGTGGTGTGCCATTAAACAGGATCTCACCGCCAATATGGGTTTGCCTGGCAGGTAGCAGGCCAAGAATAGCGGCCGCGGTAACACTTTTTCCTGACCCCGATTCACCCACTAATGCCAGCACTTCTCCCGCTTCAATATTGAGGGAAACATCCTGTACCGCCTGCACATTCTGCTGGGTAAAACGGACATTAAGGTGATTGATTTGTAGCAGGCTCATCGGCTGTTCCTTACCGGTTAGGGTCAAGAAGATCGCGTAAGCCATCTCCTAACCAGTTAAAAGACAGAGACAGCAGAACGATGGCGACAGCCGGAGCGGTGGCAATATGCGGTGCGCCGAGGATCATCATTTGAGCGCCTTCACCGACCATCCGTCCCCAGTCAGCCTGTGGCGGTTGAATACCCAATCCTAAGAAGCTTAGCCCGGCGAGGAACACCACCATACCGCCCAGCAATGAGGTGGTGTACACCAGTAAGGGGGTGGCGACATTGGGCAGAATTTCGCGGAATAAGATATCGCCGTTACTGGCACCTTGAGCGCGTAAAGCTTCGACATAGTCTTTAGCGATTTCCGTGCGGGTATCGCGATAGACCACTCGTGTCAGATAAGGAACCACACTGCAAATTAAGGTAATAATCACCGTCGAGTAGCCGCTACCCAGCACGGCGGATAAACCAATCGCCAGCAGCACCATAGGAAAAGCGAACAGGATATCCATGGTGCGCATAATCAGTTCAGAGAACGCACCCGCACGAAAGCCAGCCAGTAATCCCAGCGCCAGGCTTAATAGCGCGGCAAAGATAACCGGTAAAATAGAGGCCATCAGAATGCTGCGTCCGCCCCAGATAATCCGGCTGAGCATATCCCGGCCTTGATTATCCAGACCTAAAAGATGTCCGGGGGTGCCAGGAGGCGCCAGACGAAGCCCGTCAAATGCCTGTAAAGGATCATAAGGTGCAATCAGTGGTGCCAGTAATGACAGTCCCATTGCAGTCAGCAGGATCAACAGACCTGCCAGCGTGAGTTTATGTCTTACCAGCCGCTGGAGAAACGTAAGTAATCTCATGATGACAAGGCTCCTGAATGACGAGGATCGAGCCAGTCTTGCAGGATATCGCTGACCAGATTTACCGCTATAAAGCACACTGCAATCAGCATGACGCCGGTTTGAATGGTGGGATAATCCTGACCGGCAGCGGCGTTAAAGAGCTGTGTACCGACGCCGGGCCAGGCGAAGATCTTTTCGATAAAAATGACGCCACTTAACAGATAGCCTATCTGTAAGCCGGTTATCCCGACGATCGGCGCTAATAAGTTCCGTCCCAGATGGCGGAATAGCAGAACACGGCTGGAATAACCCAGCGCCCGATAGGTGCGGATATAGTCGGTATCCATGATGCTAATCACGCTGTTACGCACCTGACGCGCCAGGATCAGCATTGAGATCAGTGCGGTTGAAAATGCGGGTAAAAACAGGTGATGGAGTAGATCGGCGAAGTCACGGTCACCACGCATGTCATACATACCTGAGACCGGGAACCAGCCAAGCTTGACCGAGAAAAACCAGATAAAGAACACCGCTAGCCAGAAAACCGGAATGTTATTGCCCGCCTGCACGATGAGCATCACTAAGCGGTCGCGGCGCGTGCCGTGGAATAAACCACAAAAGACGCCGATAATCACGCCGGGGATCAGGCATAACACCACGGCGGCAACAGTGAGGATAACGGTATTAGTGAATGACTCACCCAGCACTTGGGCCACAGGAGTACGCATGGTCAGTGACATACCCCAGTCACCACTGAGTAAATTTTTCAGCCAGATGAAATATTGCGTGACGGCAGATTTATCCAGACCATAAACCTGCCGTATTTGCTCGATAGCATCAGCCGAAAGCTGCCCGGCCAGCGCATTACTGATAGGGTCGCCGGGCGTCAGTTTGGCGATTAAAAACACCAGTAATGACACCAGAAACAGCAGAGGTATGGTCTGTGCCAGACGCAACAACATCACGCGAATCATTTTTTAAGCCACACTTGCGTCAGGTCGTAGAAGTTCTGAGCGGGGACATTAAAGCCCTGCACATTTGGCGCTGAGGTAAAGACTCGATTGAGCTCCAGCAGGGGAACAAAGGCCGCTTGTTGCTGAAACTGTTGATTTACCTGATGCCATAATTCCAGAGCTTGAGCTCTGTCGGTGGTGACGGAGGCTTGCTCAATCAGAGGCGCGACACCGGTAATGATGTTTTCGCCTTTACCCCGTGATACGACATAGTTTTTGTAAGCGACATTCAGCCATTGCGGCGTCAGCAGGCCCCATTCCATGGTAAACAGACCGGTGTCATCAGCAAGGTTAGCCAGATGTGAGCTGTAGGTGATCCACTCTTGAGAAACTACGTTGACCTTGATCCCAACCTTAGCGAGATCGCGCTGGATCCATTCGATAATCGGCTGGTTTTGATCGTAGGTGATAATGGTGAAATTAACTTCACCAGGCTTATAACCCGCGTCGGCGAGCAGTTTTTTAGCACCCTCCGGATCGTAGAGATAATCTTTTTGAGAAGCTAAAAAGGCTTCGTTGGAGCGATTCAGAATGTTATAGCTGGCTACCGCGTGGCCGTTAAGCAAAGACTTCACCAGCTCTTCACGGTTAATAGCTTTGATAATCGCCTGACGTACTGCGAGCTGGCTGGTATAGCGGTTAGCAAAATTCCAGCCGAGGAACACCTGATTGGCCTCGGTACTGTCATGCACCTTATAGCCAGCCTGGGTTAACAGATCGACTGCGTCGGTTGGTGTCCGGGACAGAATATCAACCTGACCTGATTGCAGCGCACTGACTCCGGTGCTGCCGTCCAGAATCGGGCGGAAGATAATGCGTTCCATATAGGGTTTTGGACCCCACCAGTCGTCATTGCGCAGCAGTTCGGTACGATCGTTACGCACTCGTAAAACAAATTTATAGGGGCCGGTGCCGGTCGGATGGTCAGCTAAACCGTCCTGACCCCATTTCTTCAGTGCGGCCGGGCTAAAAATACCGGAGACCCAGTTACCCTGGGGTAAGAAACGCAGAAAATCCGGGAAGGGTTTATTAAAGGTATACACCACGGTCAGTGGGTCGGTCACCGTAATGGATTTTAAGTCTTTATAAACTTGTGCCATGGTCGCTTTAGAGCGGGCATCAAAATATTCAAATTCAGGATCGGTAAAGCGTCTGACATTAAATTTTACCGCTTCGGCATCAAACGGGGTGCCATCATGAAATTTTACATCAGGGCGCAGATGGAAAGTAAAAACGGTCGCATCATTATTGACTTCCCAGCTTGTTGCCAGTGCTGGAATAATCGGCGGTGTACCCTGACTTGCGGGAACCGATAAGTCTTCTGCCACCAGTGATTCATAGATATGTTTATCTACACGGTAAGTTTCATAAGAGTACTGGCGATTAGGATCGTATAACGTAGGCTCCAGTGCCTGGCCTACTATCAGTGTCTTACCGTAACGTTGCTGTTCATTTTTCTCTTCAGCCAGTGCGGTTCCGGGGAGGTAAAGACTGGCCATAACGACTGAAGAAATAGCAGCAAGTTGTAAAAATTTTCTACGGGAGAGTAATACCTTTGACAGCAGGTTTTTATTTTTCATGACTATATCCACTATAAAATATTCAGTACGCAGGTATTTGTTATTTTTATTTCCAACGCGTTAATCAGGCGTTAGTTTTAATTTAATAAAGATCGATAGCCGTGGAGCCTAACAGGCTGTTAGAAAGACACTAAATAGATAAAAAACATTTTGTATTCTTATTTTTTCATTTGCGGTTTTGTGAATTACTTAGCTAAATATTGTCATTCCCAGGGTGAAAGTCTTTATCTATCTTGACGATTTCCCTAGGTATCAGAGATGGCAAAGAAACATATTATTCTGAGTGGTTTTACCATGGCGGCGGTTTCGCATATTAATTACGGTATATGGCGTGACCCACAGGACCAAAGCTATCGTTATACCAGCCTTGAATACTGGATTAACCTCGCTAAGCTACTGGATGAAAATCAGTTCGACTGCCTGTTTATTGCCGATGCCCTTGGGCTACTGGATACCTGGCAAGGCACTCCAGAAGCCTCATTACAGCAAGGAATACAGTCCCCGCTGATTGACCCGCTGCTGTTAATTTCAGCGATGGCTGCGCAAACTGAACAGTTAGGTTTTGGTGTCACTGTCTCGACCACCTATGAACAGCCCTATTTACTGACGCGAAAATTTACCACCCTCGATCACCTCAGCAATGGGCGCATCGCCTGGAATATTGTCACCTCACAGCTGGAGAGCGCGGCGCGAAATCTGGGGCTGAGTAGTCAGATACCTCATGATGAGCGTTACGAGCGGGCGGATGAGTTTCTTGAGGTCAGCTACCAGCTCTGGCAACACTCGTGGGAGCGGGATGCGGTTCGTCGCGATAAAGCCGCCGGAATTTATACTGATCCGCAGAAAGTGCATCCTGTTGGTCATCAGGGGCGCTGGTTTACTGTTCCCGATGCCCATCTTTCAGAACCGGGTTTACAACGCACGCCAGTGCTTTTTCAGGCGGGGGGCTCACCACGCGGGATTGATTTTGCGGCTCGTCATGCAGAAGTGGTATTTGTGGCGGGACTGGATGCCAGAGGGGTTAAACGTCAGGTGACTGCAATTAAAGCGCGGGCGGCTGAATTTGGACGTGAGCCCGGAAGCATCAAGTTTATTAGTGCTGTTACGGTGATTACTGGCAAGACGGAGGACGAGGCACAACAAAAGGTGGAGCAGCGTCGCCAGTATTATGACTTGCAGGGCGCTTTAATCCATTATTCCGCCAGTACCGGGGTCGACTTATCGAGTCATCCGGTTGACGCGCCTCTGGAGTGGCAGCACACCGAGTCTAATCGTTCTTTACTTAAACTGGTCACCGGGGAGCCCGGACAGCCACGTAAAACACTGCGTGAAGTGTTTCAGCCGGAAGAGGGATTTGGGCGACAAAAAACCTTTATTGGCAGTGGGGCTCAGGTGGCAGAGCAAATTGAACGCTGGCTGGAAGAGAGTGAGACTGACGGGATTAATCTGGCTCAGTGGATTTCACCGGGATGCTTTGAGGATTTCTGTCAGTGGGTGATACCTGAACTCAAACGGCGTGGTCTGCGGCCAGAAAATACCGCTGCGCCAACATTACGCCAGCGCTTATTTCCAGACGGCACTGCAGAACCCGCAGCCAGCCATCCAGCGATGAAACGACCATAAAAAAGAGGAGAAAAACCGGGTTTTTCTCCTCTTATATTTAAGCCTGGTTAAGCGGCTGCGGTTTGCTTCTCCTGTTCTGGCTCCGTTACCGGTCTGGTGGCCAGAGCCTGGGGATCAAACTCTTCAACGTTAATGCTACGTAACCGGCTGGTTTCCGCCTGGGTCAGAATTTTGGCTTCTTCTGCGGTTATCAGACCCGCAGCCAGCTGTTCTCTGGCCAGAATATCCAGATTAGTAAATGGCAGACTATGGCCAGTTTCCTGAGATAGACGGCGATGAATCGGCTCGGCAGCCATAATGTCCAGCAACGCCTGTTCCAGTAATCCAGCAGGGTTATTTTCCACCGCAGCCAGATACTGATCGCGGCCAATGCGTGAACGCGTTGCGGAAGGGGTTTGCATAATTTTTGCCAGCTGACTGTCCAGTTTATCGGAAGGGGTTTTATAACGACGACCCACTGGGAAAATGATCACCCGCAGCGCCCCTGCAACCCAAGGGTTAGGGAAGTTATCCAGTAAGTCATCAATGGCTTGTTCAGCCTGATAGAGCGAGTCCTGTACCCCCCAGTGAACCAGCGGCAAGTCAGCCTCGTTACGTCCTTCATCCTGATAACGTTTTAACACAGCTGAGGCTAAATAAAGCTGACTCAGAACGTCCCCCAGACGGGCAGAGATACGTTCCCGGCGTTTCAGACTTCCGCCCAGCACGGCCATGGCAACATCAGATAACAACGCCAGGTTGGCACTGAGGCGGTTTAAATGCTGGTAGTAGCGGCGAGTGGCGTCACGGGTTGGCGTACTGCTCGTCAGGCCATTAGTCAGACCCAGCCACAGGCTGCGTACCAGATTACTGTTAACATGACCGATATGTTTAAACAGCAGCTTATCAAAAGCATTCAGGGATTGACTTTGCGCAGCCGCCATTTCATCCAGCACATAGGGATGGCAGCGTATCGCTCCCTGACCAAAGATAATCATACTGCGGGTCAGAATATTGGCTCCTTCGACCGTAATCGCAATAGGGGCCCCCTGGTAAGCACGAGCGACAAAGTTAGACTTACCGAGCATAATCCCTTTCCCGCCGACAATATCCATGGCGTCGAGAATCGCGCGCTGACCGCGATGGGTACAGTGATATTTAACAATCGCCGACAGCACGGCCGGTTTTTCGCCCAGCACAATACCGTAGGTAATCAATGATGCCGCGGCATCCATCAGGTAAGCATTACCAGCAATGCGCGCCAGCGGCTCTTCGATCCCTTCCATCTTGCCAATCGAGATTTTAAACTGGCGGCGGATATGGGCATAAGCTCCGGTAGCCATCGCTACGCTTTTCAGACTGCCAGTGGCGTTAGACGGCAGCGTGATCCCACGTCCTACTGACAGACACTCAACCAGCATCCGCCAGCCCTGGCCTGCCATCGCTGGCCCGCCAATAATAAAGTCTATCGGTACAAAAATATCTTTACCGCGAGTCGGTCCGTTCTGGAAGGGGACGTTGAGCGGGAAATGACGCTTGCCAATCTCAACGCCGGGCGTCTGCGTCGGGATAAGCGCACAGGTAATACCGAGCTCTTCTGTATCCCCTAATAGTTTGTCGGGGTCAGAGAGTTTAAACGCCAGCCCAAGGACAGTGGCAATAGGCGCAAGAGTGATATAACGCTTATTCCAGTTCAGGCGCATGCCCAGCACTTGCTGGCCCTGCCAGTTACCCATACAGACGATACCGTTATCGGGTATCGCTCCGGCATCAGAACCGGCTTCCGGACTGGTCAACGCGAAGCAAGGGATCTCTTCCCCACGCGCTAGCCGCGGCAGATAGTGGTTTTTCTGCTCATCGGTTCCATAGTGCTGTAACAGCTCACCCGGGCCTAATGAGTTAGGGACACCGACAGTAATCGCCAGTATTCCCGACACGCCAGAGAGTTTTTGCAGCACTTTGGCCTGAGCGTAGGCAGAAAAATCGAGACCGCCGTACTCTTTTTTAATGATCATCGCGAAGAAGCGATGTTTTTTCAGATGCGCCCACAGCTCAGGCGGTAAATCGGCCAGCTCATGGGTAATTTCAAAATCATTGGCCATACGGCAGGCTTCTTCAACCGGGCCGTCGAGAAAGGCTTGCTCTTCAGCAGTGAGCTGTGGCTGAGGATAATTGTGCAGAGTCTCCCAGTCCGGCTTTCCGCGAAAAAGATGACCTTCCCACCAGGTTGTTCCGGCATCGATGGCTTCTTTTTCGGTACGGGACATCGTGGGCAGTGCTTTACGGAATCCCTGGAATACCGGGGCGGAGATAAGAGACTTGCGTAAAGGAGTGACGACCAGCGGTAACAGAATCACCACCACCGGCAGCAGAGCCCATACTGACCAGATAGCCAGTCCGGCGAGAGCCCCCGTCCAGGCAAGTAACAGTAGGCTGCTCAGTACCAGGTTGACTTGGTGGTAGAACAGAACGCCCAGCAGGGCAAGGGTGAGGACAAGGCTAAGAATTAACATAATGATGCTCCTTACTTGTAGGAGGTCTGACCAGATGTATTGTTTGTAGTAGAAATGGCCGCTTTTAGCAATCTATTTACAAAACAATTACAACATCGCTCACATTATTGATGTTGGTTTTTCCTGACTCTTTAAGGAACTATTAGCTGGGTGCTTCTCGCATTCAGCGCGATCCGGTACACTCCGTGCGGTAAATTTCAATCAATGCTGAAGGACTTCTCTATGTACCAGGATCTGATTCGTAATGAATTAAATGAAGCAGCAGAGACACTGTCTAATTTTCTGAAAGATGAAAAAAATCTGCGGGATATTGAACAAGCAGCCGTATTACTGGCAGAAAGCTTTAAAGCGGGCGGTAAAGTCTTGTCTTGCGGCAACGGTGGTTCACACTGTGACGCGATGCACTTTGCAGAAGAGCTGACCGGACGCTACCGTGAAAACCGCCCAGGTTATCCGGGAATAGCCATTTCTGATGTCAGCCATATCTCCTGTGTGAGCAATGATTTTGGCTATGACCATATCTTCTCTCGCTATCTTGAAGCGGTAGGCCATAAAGGTGACGTCTTACTGGGGATCTCCACTTCGGGAAATTCAGCTAACGTCATTAAAGCGATTACTGCCGCGCGTGAGAAGGGAATGAAAGTCATTACCCTGACCGGCAAAGACGGTGGAAAAATGGCCGGTTCTGCAGATATTGAAATTCGTGTGCCACATTTTGGCTATGCAGATCGTATCCAGGAAGTTCATATTAAAGTGATTCACATCTTGATCTTGCTGATTGAGAAAGAGATGGCAAAAGGTTAACAACCGGAGCCAGATAATATGGAACGGGCAGTCATGGTTACTGTCCGCCATTAAAATTGTCGGTCTGTCTTATTTTTGCCCTGTTTGGGTTATTGCGATGGGAGATGAGATATGTGCGAATTACTCGGGATGAGTGCTAATGTGCCGACGGATATCTGCTTTAGTTTTACCGGACTGGTACAACGAGGCGGAGGAACCGGGCCGCATAAAGATGGCTGGGGTATTACCTTCTATGAAGGTAAAGGCTGCCGCACTTTCAAAGATCCCAACCCCAGTATTCATTCACCTATCGCGCGTCTGGTTCAGGACTATCCTATTAAGTCTTGCTCTGTGGTGGCGCATATTCGTCAGGCGAACCGGGGAAAAGTGGCGCTGGAAAATACCCATCCCTTTACCCGCGAACTTTGGGGACGTAACTGGACCTATGCCCATAACGGACAATTAAAAGGATACCGTCGGCTTAATACCGGTGCCTTTCGCCCAATAGGCGAGACGGATAGTGAACAAGCTTTTTGCTGGTTGTTGCATAAACTGACACAGCGCTATCCACGCACGCCGGGCAATATGGAAGCCGTATTCCGTTATATTGCCGAACTGGCATCAGAACTGCGGGAGAAAGGCGTCTTTAATATGCTGTTATCCGATGGTCGCTATGTGATGGCATTCTGTTCCACTAATCTGTTCTGGATAACCCGCCGTTCTCCCTTTGGTATGGCAAAATTAATCGATCGTGATGTGGAAATTAATTTTCAGGAAGAAACCACACCGGATGATGTGGTGACGGTTATTGCCACTCAGCCACTGACAGCGAATGAAACCTGGCACAGAATTGAGCCAGGTCAGTCAGTACTATTTTGTCTGGGGGAGCTGGTAGTTTGATACCAGTTGAGGCTGGATAACGGAAGCGGTTGCTGGTGGGGTAACGATATAGCGGCCGCTTTCAATGGTCACAGCCGGTGGCTGATGATGTGTTGCAAAGTAGTCATAACCCGGCTTTAGCTCTTCCCAGAACTTAAGATAGTTAGAATACTTATGGCGAGCCATATTGGTGTCGGTCATGCGGAAAGGAAAAATACCGATTTGTACCTGTGGCTGACCAAAAATTAATGCTGCAGTGACAAACTGGAAGATCTCATCAATGCCTGTATCGGTCATGGCATAACATCCCACGGAAACACAGGCTCCGTGGATCATTAAATATTTCCCTTCATAGCCGTGGAATTTGTCGTATTCATTCGGAAAACCGAGATTCATCGCTTTATAATAACGGCTGTCAGGTTTTAACTGGCGACGCTCAACATTATAAAAACCTTCCGGACTTTTAAAATCACCTTCACGTCTTTTCGGCCCCAGCCCGCCAGAAAAATTACAGATATCATAGCTATTTAGCAGGGAATATTGGGCACCCATTTTTACCCAGAGTTCCAGGATCCGTTCTTCTTTAAATATTTGAATATAAACCGGAGAGCCCATGAGCTGCTGGCGAATTTCTTTCGTTTTTATGCTCTGTGTAACAGGGGTATTAGGCACGCTTGCTGATGAAAAAAACGGCATCAGAAGCATCGCCGCAATGAGGACTATCTTGCGCATACTACGTTGGTTCCTTGATAAATCTGTTACTGGGTGCCAGAACGACAAGAAGAGGCCGAGCGAGAAAGTTGCCCAGGCTGCGCTCACATTAGCACTGCTGTTGATTTTCGCAAGCAAGACTATACCGTTATACTGCAATTGGCTTGGGTATTGCCTGCGTCCAGTCCGCTGAATCATAGAGTTTGTCTGTGCTCATCGACTGCTTTCTCTTGGCGCCTACAGGCAACTCGAATTATTTTGGGTATATAGGGTTATAAAAATATCATGTATACTTATCCAGTATTATTATGGGTGAGCTGGATATGCGTAAAATTATTCATGTCGATATGGACTGTTTTTATGCTGCCGTAGAAATGCGGGATAACCCCCAGTTGCGAGATGTTCCTATTGCGATTGGCGGCAGTGCTAAACAGCGTGGTGTCATCAGTACAGCGAACTATCCGGCGCGAAAATATGGCGTGCGTAGCGCTATGTCAACCGCGATGGCGTTTAAGCTCTGCCCAGGCCTGGTACTCTTACCCGGGCGCTTTGATGCCTATAAAGCCGCCTCGCAGCATATCCGGGAAATATTTGCCCGTTATACCTCACTTATCGAACCCTTGTCGCTGGATGAGGCCTATCTCGATGTCACCGACAGCACTCACTGCCAGGGGTCTGCCACGCTCATGGCACGCGAGATCCGTCAGGCTATTTTTGATGAACTGAACCTGACGGCTTCTGCTGGCGTGGCCCCGGTGAAATTCCTTGCCAAAATCGCCTCTGATCTTAATAAGCCCAACGGTCAGTATGTGATTACTCCTGAAGAGGTCCCGGCTTTTTTGACTGATTTACCGCTGGGAAAAATACCCGGAGTCGGTCAGGTCACGGTCAAAAAACTGGAAGAGTTAGGTTTACGTACCGGAGCGGATATTCAACAGGCTGATTTAGCCATGCTGTTAAAACGCTTTGGTAAGCTGGGACGCGTGCTACGAGAGCGCTGTATGGGGATTGATGAACGCAGCGTTAACAGTAATCGCCTGCGTAAGTCGATTGGTGTGGAACGAACCCTGTCTGAGGATATCCACCACTGGTCTGAATGTGAGCAGATAATCGAAAAACTGTTTCCAGAACTGGAGCGTCGACTGGCTAAAGTACGGCCTGATTTACGGATAGCTCGCCTTGGAGTGAAGCTTAAATTCAGTGATTTTCAGCTAACAACCCAGGAACATAGCTGGCCCGGTCTTAACAAGGAACAGTTGCTGAAGATAGCGTATCAATTGTGGCAGCAGCGCAGGGATGAGAGAGGGGTTCGCTTAGTGGGGTTACAGGTTGCCTTACTTGATCCACAGCTAGAGCGACAATTAGTGCTCGGACTGTAATAAAACCTCTCACGGGTTACCCTGAGAGGTTTTACAGTTTAACGCTGTTTATATTTTCTAACCTAATGTTGTGATACTGACCTTATTGCTTGGCAAAGACTCTACACCCTGCGGGTTCATCTGTGTGACATAAGAAATAGATGTCTGTCCTGGTTGAAGGTCGAGTAAAGTGATAGATGGTGGAGTACCTGGAGGCATAGCAAAAAGTTTTTTGTCGTCTCGATAAACAATATATTGCGAGTTATTTTCAAAATCTTTCGGTTCATCCCAGCTTAAATTATATGAGGTTGCGGCGTAATAATTTACATGCAAATTAGTTGGTGCTGATGGCGTTGTCATCATATTTTCCTTTTTTTAAATTAATTTTTTTTATGAATTAAATTAAGGGGTTGATTGTTAATTATCTTTGAGATTTGATGCAATGTTATTGTCCCATTAATTATTTAATGAGCAAATGCTATTTTTAGCATGCGGATTTCTAAAAATAACAGGGTGAAGTATGACGGGTATATTTAGGGTGGAATAAAAACAGGTCTGATAATATATATTACGGGTCTGAGTATGGGCAGATAAGCGAAAAACTGTGTCTGGAATGGGAACGCCGACTTGGGTTGTAGTGAAACCTCTCACGGTAATCCGTGAGAGGCTGGGACTTATTTGACCGGAATTGCTTTCAGTAATGCGGTCAGCAGCGTCCAGTAATGACCAACGCTTTCAATATGGACACGTTCATCAGGAGAGTGCGGACCGGTAATGGTCGGGCCAATAGAGACCATATCCATATCAGGATAAGGCTTCTTAAATAAGCCACACTCCAGTCCCGCATGTATTACCATGATGTTCGGCGTTTTATTAAACAGTTTCTGATAGGTTTCACGCACCAGATGCATCACTTGCGAGTCGGCATCAGGCTGCCAGCCAGGGTAACTGCCTTTGGCTTCAACATGCGCTCCCGCCAGCTGACCCAGAGATTCAAGCATGGCAACAACATAGTCTTTACCTGAGTCAATCAGTGAGCGGATCAGGCAGATAATTTCTGCATTATCGTCATGTAAGTTGACAATACCCAGGTTAAGAGAGGTTTCGACCACGCCTTTTACGGCATCAGAATTTCGTATCACGCCATTAGGCATAGCATTTAACAGGCGAATAAAGGTATCCCGACTGGCAGAGGTCAGCGCAGGCTGGTCAGCGCTCACAGGCTCCAGCAGGACCGTCAGGTTCTTTTCAACCGCAGACAGTTCATTCTGAAGTATGGCCAGATAGTCGCTTGCCAGCGCTTTCAGCGTTGCCGCTTGCTCCTGAGGCACTGCCAGGGTAGCAAAGGCTTCACGCGGGATAGCGTTACGCAGGGTACCGCCACTCAGGGCAATTAAACGCGCATCCAAGTCTGCTGCATGGGTGAATAAGAAACGACCCAGCAGTTTATTCGCATTACCCAGACCGACATGAATATCACAGCCTGAGTGCCCGCCTTTAAGGCCTTTAATGGTGAGTTTAAAGGTTTCAAAGCCGGCAGGAACCGCCTCGCGGGTGACGGGTAAAGTGCTAATAACATCAATGCCCCCGGCGCAGCCCATATAAATCTCACCTTCTTCTTCTGAGTCGGTGTTGATCATAATGTCGGCTTTAAGCCAGTCAGCTTGTAAACCAAATGCGCCATCCATCCCGGCTTCTTCGGTCATGGTAAGCAGAACTTCTAGCGGGCCGTGTTCAACGCTGTCGTCAGCCAGTACCGCCAGAGCGGAAGACATACCAATTCCGTTGTCTGCGCCCAGAGTGGTACCGCGCGCTTTTACCCATTCGCCATCGATATAAGGCTGGATAGGATCTTTGGTAAAGTCATGCACGGTATCGTTATTTTTCTGCGGAACCATATCCAGGTGTGCTTGTAGCACGACAGTTTTACGATCTTCCATGCCTGGTGTTGCAGGTTTACGCAGCAAAATATTGCCGACAGCATCCCGGTCAGTATAAAGACCTTTTTCTTTGGCCCAGGACAGAATGTGTTCTGCCAGCTGCTCTTCATGGTAAGAAGGATGCGGAATAGAACAAATTTTGGCAAAAATATCCCACAGTGGTTGTGGAGATAATTGAGACAATTCAGACACGTTAGCTCTCCCAGGATTCAATTTTTTAGCAGACCGGAAAAGGGACTATCCGGTTGATTTTCACTGTAAGCAGTACTTACGCGATAGTTCGAGAATATCATTTTATTCTGCTCTGTGTGGACTGAATGCCAGGAAAAACTGTTGCAGATAATCTGTGGCACTGGTTTTTAGGCCGCCAGCTATCTATAATCTCGCGCAACCAAAAATTCTTTACCTATCTTTAAGCCGTGACTGAGCGGCCGGGGCACTACACATGAGCGAAAAATACGTCGTCACTTGGGACATGTTGCAGATTCACGCCCGTAAGCTGGCACAGCGTCTGCTACCTGCTGAACAATGGAAAGGCATTATTGCTGTTAGCCGTGGTGGTTTAGTGCCTGGCGCACTTCTGGCTCGTGAGCTGGGAATTCGTCATGTTGATACCGTGTGCATTTCAAGCTATGACCATAATAACCAACGCGAACTGACGGTTCTGAAACGTGCAGAAGGCGACGGTGAAGGCTTTATCGTTATTGATGATTTGGTTGATACCGGTGGCACTGCCGTCGCTATCCGCGAAATGTATCCTAAAGCCCACTTTGTGACCATCTTTGCTAAACCAGCTGGCCAGCCGCTGGTTGATGATTACGTTATCGATATCCCGCAGAATACCTGGATTGAACAACCCTGGGATATGGGCGTGGTATTTGTGCCGCCATTGGCTGGACGCGATTAATCGTCATTGACGCAGTTGTAAATAGTGAACAGCACCCTGTCAGCGATATGCTGACAGGGTGTTTTATTTTGTAGAAAGCCACCATGCCAAATATCTCTCAGAGTGATTATCCGTCATCCTGAATCTGAACCTCTGTTACTTTTCCCATCTCCCCAGAATGCCGCCAACGGCCTTTGTCCCTGCGCGTTTATCCGCTCTGCCAGCGGTGAAATCTGTGCCAGAACGCAGTTATCCAGCAGAGAGACTTTTATGCCCCTCCCAGATATGCCGCATTCAGGCACTGTTGCGGCAATCAGAAACGGGTGATTTGGATTCAGTTATGATTGTTGTATGATGCCGTTAAGGATAACTGCCTATACCCGTCATACTTCAAGTTGCTTAGGTCTGCTGACGTTCAGTCAGCCGAATCACATAGTTTATCTATGCTCATCGACTGCCTTCTCTTTGCGCCTACAGGCAACTCGAATTATTTAGGGTATATATTGAGGGATTAATGATGGCAAGAGCACTGGCCTGTCTTGGCGATAAAACAAGTTACGGAGAAATTATTTCAGCTACCGCGTCCTGGTTTGAAGGAAGTAAAGCAATAGCCCGGATCGGTAACGATAGCCAGCTAATGGCAGGCAGTCGTTACACCCTGATGCTTCCGGATGGACGTGCTGAAGCTGGTGTTACCGATGAGCATGGGGTCACGGGAAGGCATTATGCTGAATCCGCTGAAAATATAAACCTGCATATATTAATGGATTAATTATGGCTGTTTACCATATAAGTACCCGTATTAACTCTAATGTTCCGGTTGATTATTTGTTGTATGACCTGTGCATTTATCGCATGGACTCCAGCAGGAATAAATATCCCCTAGTGGATGCGAAACAACAGCCGTTTATTGGAAATTATGAAACACAGAGCCATATGACCGGAAATATAAATGAGTCACTCTCGACTATTTATATTATGGAAATGAAACTTTATCGAAAAACGATGCTGCATACGCACTGTGTAACGCCTGTTCCGTTCACTAAAATGTATACACTGGAGGAGTTTGCATCAGGCACAGCCTGGTCTCCGGTGAAACGGGAGAACCCCTGTTATTTTGAATCAAAAGGGACAATGAAACCTGAGAACCAGGGTGGCGAAACAAAGCAGATTAAGATCACCATCCCTGAACGTTCGTTTATTGCGAAAGAGTATTTAATAGGTTCATCTCAAGATCCGTTTGAAAAAAATAAAATTGAATCTGAGATAAACGACCGATTTTATCATTACTCTTATCCTTATCAGGATAGGGCTAGTGTATGTGGTCCTGCTGCATTTTTTTACTGTATTCAAATGGACCGCCCTGATGTATATGCGCAGGCTGCCTGGGAACTATGGCGATATGGAAAGACCAAAATAGGTGCACTGACCATTTTCCCCGGCGAAGGATGTAAACATCCTTCGGGTATGTTTTATACCAGTGGGGGGACACCAAGGATATTAGGACTTGACTGGATGACTCTGGCTGGGCTTAGAGATTCAGAGAACACAGTATTAAGTTTTGATACTCTTGATTCTCCTGTGGCAGGTATCACAATGTGGCAAACACTGACGGAATGGTTTGAGAAAGCCGGTTATGAAGTGGTCTTTAGTAATGTAGGAATCACTCAGGCTGGCGTTCAGGGAATAAGAGATTTAAATAAATATGTAGAGCAAGGCTATAAAGTCGTTACATTAATAAATGATGGGCTCCTTGATGGCAGCGAGAATAATACAATATTACCTACGCATTGGATTGTATGGGATGGTTCTGTAACACAAGATAGTAATGGATATGTCAATTTAAAATTATTTTCTTGGGGGCAGTCAACTCACTGGATTAAAAAAAGAAAAGACTTACAGTTTTTTATCAAAAGATTCTTTGGAGGGATGGTTTTCAAACCATTAAAATAACCATGAAAATAATTCATATTTTTCTTATTCCATTTTTATTATCAGCGTGTGTTTTACATGCCGATGTTATCCCTGATGGTCATGTTCTCAGTAATGCAACAGTCGGGACTCCGTATGCCAGTGAAATAAATATAAATGGTGGCGCGGTGTCCTCTTTAGATTCTAATGGGAAAGAAAGATTTGTAGGTGAAATAACCCCATCCGATACCGGATTATTTTTAAGGTATTGTAATGACTCACCAGCTCACAATTGTGTCAGGGTTCAAGGAGTACCAGTAAAGCCTGGAGTTGTCTATGTTCGGGTATCAGGCGGACTGTTTGGTACAAATGTAGCGACAGGCGGTGAGTTTGATAAAACCTACATTATTACGATTAAGGATTCAGAAGGAGCTTCTTAAGAAAGTTTGAGAGGCGGTCTCAGCATTATTTATCAAAATACGGGAACCCGCTCAGAGAGCGGTTTTCCCTTATCGGGCCGGTTAAAAAACAACCTTAACGGATAATGGTTTTCGATGCCCAATTTTCCCTGAATGTATTACAGCATTCTCCGAGTATAATCTTCACCTTATGCCCGGTACAAAGAACGGGTATCCAAAAAGAGTGCGGTATTATCAAAACCGTGACTGAGCGACCGGGGCACTACACATGAGCGAAAAATACGTCGTCACTTATGACATGTTGCAGATTCACGCTCGTAAGCTGACACAGCGTGCTTTATTTTTAGTTATATGATATGCCCGTCATCATAAATAACAAATTCGAGTATTGATTCTCAATATTGATATATGCTGATACTCCCCTATGCATGATAAGCTTCATTTATACCCGTCATACTTCAAGTTGCTTGGGTGTTGCTTTCATCAATCCGGGCGAATCACATAGTTTATCTATGCTCATCGCCCGGATTGATTCAGCGCCTACAAGCAACTCGAATTATGTAAGGTATATAAACTAAACAGTCATAGATGTTTGGTAATAAATAAAGATGACGTGTAAAGGTGAACTGTGCCTGAATTTATTTCATTAGCAATAAGCTCATTCTGGCCAATGTTCTATGCTGGAATGGTATTTACTATCCCGATAACCTTAATTTCATTTACCCTTGGCTTATTGCTAGGCTTTATTGTTGCATTAATTCGTTTATACGGACCCACGCCACTAAAACTATTAGTGCGCTTCTATGTCTGGATTATTCGTGGCACTCCGCTATTAGTGCAGCTTTTTCTAATATTTTACGCCCTTCCCGGGGTCGGTATTACTCTTGATGCTTTCCCGGCAGCGGTGATTGGCTTTAGTCTGAATGTGGGAGCCTTTACCTCCGAGGTCATTCGCGCAACCCTGCTTTCGGTGGCGAAAGGCCAGTGGGAAGCGGCGCACTCTATCGGCATGGGCTGGGCGCAGTCGCTGCGCTATATTATTATTCCCCAGGCGGCAAGGGTTGCTGTTCCACCGCTCTCGAATACCTTTATTTCATTAGTGAAAGATACTTCGCTGGCCTCAGTGATTACAGTACCTGAAATGTTTTTAGCGGCTCAAAGAATTGCCGCGGTGACTTATCAGCCGCTGATTTTATATACGGAAGCAGCGATACTCTATTTATTAATTAGTTCTGTGCTGTCCTACTTACAATCCAAACTGGAAATAAAATTAGAAAGAAATACCGTAGTAAAGGATGAGCATCATGATAACACTGTCCGGTCTTGAAAAAAGTTTCGCGAATCAGAAAGTATTACACGATATTTCTTTGACGCTCACCGAAGGGAGCGTAACGGCGCTTATTGGTCCATCCGGAAGTGGTAAAAGTACATTATTACGCTGCATTAACTTACTGGAAATTCCGCAGGCGGGAAGTTTGAATATTGGTGGTGAGGAAATATCTTTTTCACCTGACAGGTTACCAAAAAGAAATGATATTCGTCGTATTTGCCAGCAAACCGGAATGGTCTTTCAGAATTTTCAATTATTTCCGCACCTGTCGGTACTGGACAATATTACCCAGGGACTGATTGTGGTGCAGAAGTGGCCGGCTGCGCGTGCAAAGGAGAGGGCAGAGGAGCTGCTGACGAAGGTGGGGCTACTGCATAAGCGCAACGCATGGCCAGCGATGCTTTCTGGTGGGCAACAGCAGCGGGTTGCTATTGCGAGGGCAATGGCACCTTCCCCGAAGGTACTGCTCTGTGATGAACCTACTTCGGCGCTGGATCCTGAGTTATCGCTAGAAGTGGTCGCCGTCTTGCGTCAGCTAGCGCAGGAGGGAACCACGATGCTAATGGCAACTCATGACCTGCGTCTGGCAGCAAATATTGCCAGCCAGGTGGTGTTTCTTGAGTCGGGTCATATTGTTGAGAGCGGAACTGCAAAAGAGATTTTTACCCGGGCAAAGAAGACGCGTACGCAATTATTTATTTCCACGCTGACAGAAACATTCCCAGACTCCTGGGAAATTTAAAAAAAATAACACGGCAATTCTGATTAAGGACTTAACGATGAAAGTATTAATGACTGCATTACTGGCGACGGCAATTCAATTGGGTGTCGCCCATGCTGCCTGGGCAGAGAATGATTTGGCGAAAATAAAATCGGCGGGTGTATTTAAAGTCGGTACCGAAGGCACTTTCCCGCCCTTTACTTACCATAATACTTCTGGCGACTTGGTGGGATTTGACGTCGATATTGCGCGGGAAATCGCCAAACGGCTTGGGGTAAAAGCCGAGTTTGTCGAAGGGAAGTGGGACGGTCTGGTCGCGGGTCTGGATGCTAATCGCTACGATGCAGTCATTAACCAGGTTTCAATTACCCCTGAGCGTCAGGCGAAATATGACTTCTCTGAGCCTTATATCACACTGAAAGCGGTACTGATTGTTAATGAGAAAAATAACGACATCCATAATTTTTCCGACTTAAAAGGTAAAAAATCGGCCCATACCTTGACGAGTAACTATGCCCAAGTTGCGCGTGAAAATGGTGCGGAAGTGGTAGGTACGGATGGTTTTGATCAGTCAATTGCTCTGGTATCACAGGGACGGGCAGATGCGACTATCAATAGTAATCTGTCATTCCTCGACTTTAAGAAGCATAAACCTGATGCTCCAGTAAAAATAGTGGCTGAAAGAGGTGATGCTGAGCAAGAGGCGGTACTGCTCCGCAAGGGAAATCCGGAATTACGCCAGGCTATTAACTCCGCTATCGCTGAGATTAAAACGGATGGTACCTATCAGCGGATTTCCAATGAGTATTTCGGTGCGGATATCTCGAAATAACCGTATCGTCGTTAAATATTTTATCCCAGTCTGGTGCCGTATCAGCTTGAGCGAACGACGCCTGACTGGGGGCTGAAGAGTCGGCGAACAAAGGACTACGGCGACTCGCAGTCTTCATTTTAAACCTTTCGATGCCCTCTTTCCTGGCTGTCATCTCCCGCTACGTTTGTGCTATTTGGTCGTTATCAGAGTACAATAAGCTATTATTCCCTTCATTTGCCGAGGCAGAGCAGCAGATGTCACAAGCCAATCTTAGTGAAACCTTATTCAAGCCCCGATTTAAACATCCGGAAACGTCAACCTTGGTGCGTAGGTCCCACTCGAATATTACGTCTGCTGTCCATTCTGCACTGGACGGCGATACAGTCCCTCACTGGTATCGCATGATTAATCGCTTGTTATGGATTTGGCGTGGGGTGGATCCTCGTGACATTCTGGATGTTCAGGCGCGTATCGCTTGTACAGAATCGGAACGCACAAATGATGAATTACTGGATACGGTTATCGGTTATCGCGGCGGTAACTGGATCTACGAGTGGTCCAAACAGGCGATGCTCTGGCAGCAACGGGCCTGTAAGGAACAAGATGAAGAGAAAATAGGCCAATACTGGCTTAAGGCCGCTAACCTTTACAGCATCGCCGCTTATCCTCATATAAAAGGGGATGCTCTGGCTGAACAAGCTCAGGTTCTGGCTAACCGTGCTTATGAAGAAGCGGCTCCACGCCTGTCTGGAGGACTGCGTGAACTGTCATTTCCTGTTGAGGATGGCGGTACTGTAACCGGATTTCTGCATATACCGCAGCAAGGCAGCGGTCCTTTCCCGACAGTGCTGATGTGTGGTGGGCTGGATAACTTACAGAGTGATTACTACAATCTTTTTGCTGAGTATCTGGCGCCGCGTGGTATTGCGATGCTCACCCTCGACATGCCTTCAGTCGGTTTCTCGACAAAATGGAAACTGACGCAAGACTCCAGCTATTTGCATCAGCAAGTGCTGAAAGCACTGCCAGGCATCCCGTGGATAGATCATACCAAGGTCGCCGCGTTTGGCTTCCGCTTTGGTGCCAATGTGGCGGTACGTTTAGCTTACCTTGAATCTCAGCGCCTGAAAGCAGTCGCCTGCCTGGGACCGATAGTCCATACCTTACTGACTGATCCTAAGCGTCAGGAGAAAGTCCCGGATATGCTTATTGATGTATTTGCTAGTCGCTTAGGGATGAATAACGTTTCTGATGCTAGTCTGAGTATTGAACTTAATCGCTACTCACTTAAAACCCAGGGATTATTAGGCCGTCGTTGTCCGACACCGATGCTTTCAGGTTACTGGGCAAATGATATCTTTAGTCCGGAAGAAGAGTCTCGCTTAATCACTTCGTCATCTGCTGATGGTAAGTTATTGTCGATACCTGCCAGTCCGGTGTATAAAAATTTCGACAAAGCATTACTGGATATTGTTGAATGGATAGAGCATCGATTGAGCTAATTTAAATGAACATCTGACGGTAAGACAATAAAAAGGAGAACGTAATGACATTAGTTAACGGACACCCGAGAGGCCGGTTAATGAAAAAGTTTACCGATCTTGGCCCCTATATTCGTGAAGAACAGTGCCAGGATCTCCGCTTTTTCTTCGACTGCCTTGCTGTCTGTGTTAATGCCAAGACCGCACCTGAAAAACGCGAATTCTGGGGGTGGTGGCTGGAGCTGGAAGCACAAGATAACCAGCTGACTTACTGTTATTATTTTGGCTTATTTGATAAAAATGGCCAGTGGAAAACAAAATCATCAGGTAGTCAGGAAGTCGATGAGCAAGTAGAAAAAACCTTAAAGGCTTTCTTCAAACGCCTGAAAGAGTTGCTGGTGACCCTGGATATTGAACTGGTTGCTTCAGAACAACTGTCAGCAGAGGCAAAAGCCCTGACAGCTTGATTTTGATAATAATATATACCCGTCATACTTCAAGTTACCTGGGTGTTGCCTGCTTAGCCCGCCGAATCACATAGTTGTCTATGCTCATCGCCGGGCTGAACTTGTCGCTTACAAGTAACTCGAATTATTTAGGGTAGATAAAGAAGGGGGCTCAATATTTGAGCCCCCTTGAGAGTGATGACAAACCTTATTTTCTCTCTGGCAAAGCATAGGTCGCCTAATCAAAAATAAGGAAAATCAATTCATTGATTTTCGGCTGTTAACCACAAAGGAGGAAAAACCACGTTTTTTCCTTCTTTGTCAGCAATCTGAAGGGGGCTCAATATTTGAGCCCCCTTCTTGTTATTCATCTACAGCAATGAATTAGAACTGATAAACCAGACCCAGAGCAACAGTATCATCACTGTTCAGACCCAGTTTATTGTCGCTTTTCAGCTGGTTGATTTTGTAATCAACATAGGTAGACATATTCTTATTGAAGTAATACGTTGCGCCTACATCGATATATTTAACCAGGTCAGCATCACCAATCCCATTCAGCTCTTTACCTTTTGACTGAACATAGGAAATAGATGGACGCAGGCCGAAATCAAACTGGTATTGAGCTACGGCTTCGAATACCTGGTTCTTAGTGGCAGCACCGCTAACGCTGGTGGATACGTTATTGATAACCGCAGTACCAGATACTGGTGTCATATAACGCGCTTCAGCATACATAGCTGCCAGATAGATATCATTCTGGTTATATTTAAGCGAGGTTCCCCAGGCTTGTGCTTTGTTGTTACCGTTACCCAGGAACTGACCTTTCTGAGCGGCGGTACGGTTTGAAGTGGCATAAGCTGCACCGATGCTGACACCGCTATCACCGATATCATAACTCAGAGAAGTACCGAAACCGTCACCATTCTGCTTGCTAGTCGCACGGCTTTCATTTTTGCCCTGGTATTGCAGACCGAATTTCAGACCATCAACCAGACCAAAGAAATTGTTATTACGGTAAGTGGCCACACCGGTAGTACGACCTGTCATAAAGTTGTCAGTCTTAACCAGACCGTCACCGCCAAACTCTGGTAATACGTCAGTACCCGCAGCGATATCGTACAGAATACCGAAGTTACGGCCGTAATCGAATGAACCGTAATCACCGTATTTTAAACCAGCAAAGGCAAAACGTGTTTTACCGGCATCGATTTCGCTTTCTGCTTTATTGCCTGACACCTGGTATTCCCAGCGGCCAAAACCAGTCAGTTGGTCATTAATCTGAGTTTCACCTTTAAAGCCGATACGGGCATAGGTTTTATCGCCACGATCTGACTGATTATCAGTGAAATAATGTAAAGCTTTGACGCGTCCGGTCAGATCAAGTTTGTTGCCATTTTTATTATAGATTTCAGCAGCTAAAGATGCCTGCGACGCAACTAAACCCATTACCAATATTGCCAGTGTGCTTTTTTTCATTTTTTATCCCAAGATGGTTAAAGCCGACAATTTGCTTCAAATTGCGGCATTCCAGTAAAATTCATGGGAGTTTTTAGCCTGTGGAGATTAAAGATTTATGACAAGAGGCAATAAAGTTTAAATCTATAAAAAAAAGCTTATAAATCATAAAAACGTCATAAAAAAAGTTCAGTGTAGAAGATCTTCTGTTTTTTCTTTCTGTTTTACCCTCCGCCTGTTGGCAAGCACTGTCAGTCCTGTTAAAACGTCAGTTAGTTTTTTTAAATTTTCCCATTTTGTTGAGACGTCAAAAAATGAGTGATAGCCAGACGCTAGTGGTAAAACTGGGCACTAGCGTATTAACCGGTGGTTCGCGCCGCCTGAATCGAGCGCATATTGTTGAATTAGTCCGTCAGTGCGCGCAACTGCACGCTGATGGTTACCGTATTGTCATTGTCACGTCAGGAGCGATTGCCGCCGGACGTGAACATCTGAACTACCCGGAATTACCGGCAACCATCGCCTCTAAGCAATTACTGGCAGCAGTGGGGCAGAGCAGGTTGATTCAGCTGTGGGAACAGCTGTTTTCGATTTATGGTATTCATGTCGGGCAGATGTTGCTCACGCGTGCTGATATGGAAGATCGTGAGCGTTTCCTTAACGCCCAGGATACCCTGCGGGCGTTGCTGAATAATAATATTGTCCCGGTGATTAATGAAAATGACGCAGTGGCCACTGCGGAAATCAAAGTCGGCGACAATGATAATCTTTCTGCTCTGGTCGCTATTCTCGCTGATGCGGACAAGCTACTGTTACTGACTGACCAGCAGGGCCTGTATACCGCCGATCCTCGTAATAATCCGCAAGCCGAATTGATAACTGACGTCCATGCTATTGACGATGCGCTACGCGCTATTGCGGGTGACAGTGTATCGGGACTGGGTACCGGCGGAATGAGCACTAAACTCCAGGCGGCAGATGTTGCCTGCCGCGCAGGTATTGATGTCATTATTGCCGCTGGTTCTAAAGCCGGTGTGATCAGTGATGTGGCTAAAGGCTATGCGGTAGGGACGCGTTTCCATGCTGAAGCTTCACCGCTGGAAACGCGTAAACGCTGGATCTTTGGTCCGCCTCCAGCAGGTGAAATCACGATTGATGATGGCGCACTCACTGCATTACTGGAGCGTGGCAGTTCATTGTTGCCAAAAGGAATTAAAACCGTCGAAGGCAATTTCTCCAGGGGAGAAGTGATTAGAATTCGTAGCCTGAATGGGCGAGATATTGCTCATGGCGTGAGCCGTTATAACAGTGATGCACTGCGACGTATTGCCGGACACCATTCCCAGAGAATTGGTGCCATTCTTGGCTATGAGTACGGTCCGGTTGCTGTTCATCGCGATGACATGATTGTTAAATAAGGAGCAAAACATGCTGGAAGAAATGGGCAAAGCGGCCAAACAGGCCTCCTACCAGTTAGCTTTACTCTCTGCGCGTGAAAAAAACCGCGTACTGGAAAAAATTGCCGAAGCGCTTGAAACTCAGGCAGATGAGATCCTGACGGTAAATCAGCAGGATGTCGATGAAGCGCGCAAAAATGGCTTAAGCGAAGCGTTGCTGGATCGTCTGCAACTGACACCGGCACGGCTTAAAAATATTGCTGATGATGTTCGTCAGGTCTGTAATCTGGCTGACCCGGTGGGGCAGGTTATTGATGGTGGGTTACTGGACAGTGGGTTGCGTATCGAACGTCGTCGCGTGCCGTTGGGCGTGATTGGGGTGATTTATGAAGCACGCCCTAATGTCACAGTCGATGTGGCTGCTCTGTGCCTGAAAACCGGTAACGCCGCTATTCTGCGTGGTGGCAAAGAGACTTGGCGCACCAATAATGCCACGGTAAAAGTGATTCAACAGGCTCTGGAAGCTTGTGGCTTACCGAAGGCGGCCGTACAGGCGATTGAAAATCCGGACCGTCAACTGGTCACAGAGATGCTGCGTCTGGACCGCTATATTGACATGCTGATCCCTCGCGGTGGTGCTGGCCTGCATAAGCTGTGCCGTGAGCAGTCGACGATTCCGGTTATTACTGGCGGGATCGGCGTTTGCCATATTCTGGTCGATGATACGGCTGAATTTGTACCCGCTCTCGATATTATCGTCAATGCCAAAACTCAGCGTCCAAGTACCTGTAATACGGTAGAAACTCTTCTGGTACATGAGGCGATTGCTGCCAGCTTCCTGCCCGCGCTGAGCGAGCGTATGGCGGCCAGCGGTGTGACTCTGCATGCCGATGAAAAGTCGCTGCCAGTACTGCAAAATGGCCCTGCGCCAGCAGAAGCGGTGAAAGATGCTGACTACCGTGATGAGTGGTTATCTTTGCACCTGAACGTGAAGATTGTCGCCGGTCTGGATGAGGCTATCAGCCATATTCGTGAATACGGTACCCAGCATTCTGACGCGATTCTGACGCGCACATTACGCAATGCGAACCGCTTTATTAACGAAGTTGACTCCTCAGCGGTCTATGTGAATGCCTCTACCCGCTTTACTGATGGCGCACAGTTTGGCCTCGGAGCGGAAGTAGCGGTCAGCACCCAGAAGCTGCATGCTCGCGGCCCTATGGGACTGGAAGCACTGACCACCTACAAGTGGATTGGCTTCGGGGATGATACGATCCGCGAGTAATCTTTATCTTGTGGGTATGTTAACGATTAACGGCGTCCAATGTGGACGCCGTTAATCGTTTTAAGCAAAGTGATTAAAATAATCCTAACCCGTAACCGATTCCGAGCGTGATAAAGCTAAACAGCCAAATCCAGAGAAAGGAGTAGCGGATATGGCGTCCCATATCGACTCCAGCAAGACCGACAGCGAGCCAGACCGCAGGAGAAAATGGACTCACAAAGGTTCCCGCGTTATTGCCAATGGCCATCGCATAAACCACATCTTGAGCGGATACGCCTACGCTTGCGGCAACATTCTGAACAATCGGTAAAAGGGCAAAATAATAAGCATCAGTGCTGGTGAAAATATCAAGCGGCACGCCTAAAATACCGATTGCGATATGGAAGTCGTGCACCATGCTGGAAGGGATAAGGACTAATAAATCACGGGCAATTGACTCCAGCATGCCACCTTTTCCTAGCACACCGAGAAATACCCCGGCGGAAAGAATAATCGCCGCCATGGTTAATGCCTGTGGCGCGTGGTGAGCGATAGTGCTGATCTGATCTTTGACCTTCGGGAAATTAATCATCAACGCTGCTGATAGTGCCAGCATAAAAATATAGGGGGCAGAAAGTAGTCCAAGGGCCAGACTGATAACCACTGCTAATACCAGAGAAAGATTAATCAGGAATTTTTGTGGTTTCTCTGAGCCGGTATCGTCATCGACTTCGTCAAATTGCTTGAGTAGAGAATCCTGCTCGTAGGGTGTTGTTCCCTGTAATGCGGAGCGGGCAATACGTTTTTTTTCACGCCAGCCAAACAGACCTGCCACCAGTGCTGAGGCCATAACACCCATAATTTGTACCGGGATCAGTGGTTGCCACAATACTGCTGCAGGAATACCGGTGACGGCAGAGGCCCGACCGAGAGGACCTCCCCACGGCACCATATTCATAACCCCCATACTGGTGCACATAATTAATAGCATCAAATAGGGACTCATTCCCAGTCGGCGATAAAGCGGCAGAAAGGCGGGAATAATAATTAAAAATGTTGCTGCGCCTGAGCCATCAAGATGGACGGCAGCGGCGACCAGCGCGGTAACCATGGCGACAATAATCACATTTCCACGGGTGATACCAATCATCAGGCGAATAAAAGGATTGAAGATATGGAGGTCTTTCATCAGGCTGAAGAATAAAATGCCAAACATAAACATGGCTGCAACATTCCCCACCTTCTGAAATCCATAGTCAACAAAACCGGAGATATCAGAAATTGAGTAACCTGCTAATAATGCACCAAAAAGTGGTGTTACCGACATGGCAATAATGGGACTGGTTTTCCCCGTCATCAGTAGTGTCACGATAGTAATAATAATTAGCATTCCAATAATTGTTAACATCAAATACTCCTTTATTTTGAATTATTAGAGTAATAACCCAGAAAATGTATATTAATTATTTTTAAACACAGAGGGATAAAATGTGGAATGTGATGAGCGTGATTAAAAAAACTGACATTTGTGATCATCATTCAAAAGTGACTGAAAATAACTCGGGCTAGTTGCGGTTAATCATTAAAATAACGATTTACAGGTGAAGCAAATAGAGGTCAGAGTAAGTTATTTTATTAAAAACGGAGGTGGTAGTGAGAAATGTCTTAATAAATAAAAGTTGAAGGTGACGATATTAATTAAATGAATCACGAAGAGAACTGTTTTAATTAATGATATCTTATCATGCCACTCCGCTAATTTTGACCACGCCAGCCTGGCTTCCTTGCCAGTTTCTGCGCCAAATCCAGAATGTAGAAATCAAACGTCTTCAATGATTGAGATCTGTGAGGCGCCGGTCATGATAATGCTGTCGCAGCGATATCAATCACAAAGCGATATTTTACATCACCCTGTAGCATTCGACTGAATGCCTGTTCTATCTCTTCGCCACGGATCGTTTCTATATCAGCGGTGATATTGTGCTGACCGCAGAAGTCGAGCATTTCCTGGGTTTCTGCAATGCTACCAATAGACGTGCCGCTAATACTAAGGCGACGGAAAACCAACGGAGTAACATCCGGTGACGGATGCGGGCTATCAGGAATGCCTACCAGTACCAGTCTACCATTGGTTTTTAACGTCGCCAGGAAGGCATCAAGCGGGTGTGGGGCGGCGACACAATCGAGGATGATATCAAGTGTTGCAGCACAGGCAGCCATAGCCACATTATCCTTGGAAATGACCACCTGCGAAGCCCCCAGACGGCGGGCATCTTCAACCTTTCCCGGTGAGGTGGTAAACAAGGTCACCTCAGCGCCCATCGCACTGGCCAGTTTGATGGCCATATGACCCAAACCCCCTAGCCCAACGACGCCGACCTTATCACCAGGTTTTACCTCAAAGTAGCGCAGAGGAGACCAGACCGTAACACCAGCACACAGCAAGGGGGCAACCGCTGCGGGATCAAGATTGTCTGGCACACTAACGACAAAGTTCTGATCGACAATAATATTTTTCGCATAACCGCCGCGGGTTAAGTCACCGGTATAGCGGTCTGTGCCATTATAAGTTGCTGTGAATCCGGCCTCACAGTACTGCTCTTCATGCTGGCGACAAAAGGTGCAATGCCCACAGGAGTCGACCATCACACCAACACCCACCAGTTGTCCTGGAGTAAAAGCTGTCACTGATTTACCGCACTGAGCAACCCGGCCGACTATTTCATGGCCTGGAACTAACGGGTAGTGACTGACTCCCCACTCGTTACGCGCCATATGAAGATCTGAGTGGCATACTCCACAATAGAGAATATCAATCAATACATCACTATCCTGTACTTCGCGCAGGGTTATTTCCCCGATCTTAAGGGGCTGTTCGGCGCTCAGGGCCACGAGTCCGCGAATATTCATTTTTGTCTCCAGTTGGCGGTAAAGAGTGGCCCAATATAGACAAGTGGTTTCTTTATTGGTAGTAGTTACCATTTGGTTACCACTAAAGGAAAAAACAAAAATGCCGGTTATTGTTGATGGAAAACTCTATTTTTACTCAGATTCTGCACCCCGCAGGCTGATGGAGCTTTTTTCCGGAAAGTGGTCATCCATGGTGCTCCATGCTTTGTGGCACTGGCCTAATCATCGTTGCCGGACTTCAGAGCTGCAGCGCAGCCTGCAAGGTATCTCGAAAAAAATGCTGTTTCAGACATTGCGTGAACTGGAGATGCGGAGACTGATTATCCGCCATGTTTATCCTGTCGTTCCGCCTAAGGTTGAATATGAATTAACCGAATTAGGTCTCACTTTTGCTCAACCTATTGAGCAGCTGTATCAGTGGGGATTAGATAATCAGGCGGCTCTTGATCAAATGGAAAAATATTATCAAGACGCGATGGATAAAGACTGAGATCATGAGAAATGCCGACTATTTTTCGGCTTTCTCTGTTAACAGATAAATTTCCAGGTAGCTTCTGCCTTCTCTTTGCATCTGGAAGTGATGTGAATTAATGAGCTTTTATTTCTTTCCAGAAAAAATAATTAATTATATTAATATGTATTTCGCTCAAATTATCAGGGTTTATTCCTGGTCTCTTTATTATTTTTTCTTATCAGAGTATAAGGAAATTCCTGTTCTACTCAAGGGATGTCCTGTGCGTAATATATCAAATACTTATCAGCAGCACCGTCATCATATCGGCGAGCATGTTGCATGGTTGCAAAAAAAACAAATTAATCAAAAGTTGCAGTGTCAATATATTCAAACAATGGCAAGCAGGCCTGGTCTTCATAGTGAAAATATTCATCGAAAAGCTGTTGCCTGTACTATGCTTCAGTTATTATCACTACTCAGTTTTGTAAGCAGTAACAATGCAATCTCAGCGGTAACAGCGAAAAATACTGATAACTCAGCTGTTTATAAAAAAGAGTATTTAATTAATAAAGTTCATTATCAAACAGTTCCTGTCCCTCATTTATTATTAGTTAAAAATCAGCATATGACACCGCATGGTTTCCTCCCGGTATCGCAGATAAAATCAGCTGATAACTCTATCACTACCATGATAAATTCTATTAGTCATTTTATTGATTACACAGAAGAAATTATTTCTCGCTACTCTCTTCTGAATATACCCATGGCTGCAGCTTTACCGCTGACAGAAGACGGGCAGGATTCAGTTATAAGGATAAACCGCTACGCGCCACCGAAGATAAAAAAAACGACACCAGCACCGATAATTCACGATGTGAAAATTGTTAAACTATATGATTACTCTTGTCTTAATGATGGCGAATATCGTTCTTTTGCAGAAGTATTAAAGCGTATTAGTCAGTCTTTATTACAACCGGTTACTATGCTGGCGATAGAGTCAAAAAATATCGCTAGCTGGAATAACGGTTTGGGTTGTCCAGAAATAAGTGATATTGAGAAATTTTCAGATGTCACCCAAAAAATTGATGATGTTATTTCACAAATAATGGGTTTTTTACCTTATAGTAAACCGTTAGACATCATGCAAGGTATTATTGCACCATTACTTGGACGTATTGCTGATGATTTGATGGGTAAACCAGTATCACGTGAAGAAGAACTTGAACTGTTACAACAAATGATTCAACAGGCCAGAATCAGTAGTATTACTGCTAATTATATGGGGTCGCGGGACCAACACCCTGGCGCGCGGACCAAAAAAACCAGTCTGGAATTACCAACGTTTCATATCCTGAATGGGGTTAATCATATCGATCTCGTCCGGAAGGGGCATGTTAATCGTGTTCCTGTTATCGATAGAGATGGTAAAGTTTTTGCGCTGCTATCTAAATATTATAAAGGCAAAGAACGACTTCGTCAGGTCTATTTCAACTATCTGCACCGGGTATGGAAAATAACAGGGAATGAACGATTTAATCGCTTTAGTGACAGAGAGCGATATTTAGCTCATCGCTACTCGCTGGGAGTTAACTACCAGTATCAATATCAAGTTAATCACCGATTATCACGGTATACCGTCCTTAATCCTTATGCCCCTTATCCAGAAATATTGGATGCTGTTGAGATGTTTGGCCAGCTAGTGGCTTGTCGTTATCAAGCGGGAATAAATAAATGGTTTATTTATGATGCGACTCAGCCAAAGGGGGCGACTTATGAAATCGTCGTTGCACGTAACGAGTGGCATCTAAAACTTCCCGTTGAGGAAAAGGTGACATTTGAGATATTATTCAGTCCGGAATATGGCAGAGATCTAAAGGTTGATATCGTTGATAAAATCAATAATAAAAATGTCTATGCGCAGATAAACACGGATGCTGGTTTTTTATGGGGTAATAAGTTTGTTCTTAATAAACATGGACATCTTGAGTTGTTATCACCTAAAAGAGAATCTGACCGATACTACAAAAACGAAATTAGAACATCATCAATATCTGAAACAAAAGACAATAATAATGATGTGATGTTTTATGAGGGAAATAGCGGTTGCTTCAGAACCAAAAGAGGCATGAAGCTTAGTCATATGTGCATCAATCCAGCCAGCGAGAGCACATCTCAGTTTGAGCAAATGATAAAGCGCAATAAATATCCGGTAATTGCTGAAGGCAGTATTGGCATTGTTTATGACTGTAACGACGGCACGGTGATTAAAAAATATAAAGGAATAATTGATGAGCGAAATAAATCAAGACTTCGTTATGCCAATAATAATACGAAGGGTTTTAATCGGTTTTATGGGCCATTATCGGCAACAATTAGTCTTACCTCTAATGATAATGGTTCATCCTCGGTTTTTGTAAGATTAAAAAAAATAGCCGGGACCCCCTTGAATTTGATCGGCACCATAACGGATAAAAACATACTAAATACGATGATGAATGCTATAAAAAGTAACACTCTGGATCAGGAACTCTCTGTCCGGTTAAGAACTCTGGGTATCGTCCATTATGATATTAACCAAGCTAATATCATCTATGATATTAAGAAAGGTTTTTCTATTATAGATTTTGATTCGGCTAATTTTCTTCCGGAAGGAGAAAAAGTGAATGCGGAAATAACTAAATATATGGAGGGGAGATTTAAATATGTTTTTATTGATACTCTCAGGGATATTAATGCTCAGCTAGATAAGTTGAATGGCAATATGAATAGAAAACGGGTGACTCTCTGACAAACAGCTATCGAACCATAGTCAGTAATGGGTCCTTTTATACCCGTCATACTTCAAGTTGCGCAGGGTTGCCTACGTCCAGCCCGCCGAATCACATAGTTTATCTATGCTCATCGACGGCCTGAACTTGGCGCCTACAAGCAACTCGAATTATTTTGGGTATAAGCGATTGTTTGGCCCTGTTTTTTGTTAATTCAGTAAGTGCCATTTGCGTGCCTGATTAACTGCCTGAGTTCGGTTACTGGCCTGTAGTTTTTGATATAAATGCTTCAGATGCCACTTAACGGTTTCTGCTGAAATCCCCAGAATACGGGCGATGCTTTTATTAGCGTGGCCTTCTGCTATCAGGCGTAACGTCTGTTGTTCCCGTTCAGTTAACTTTAATGACGAGATATCAGGCAAGAATTTGTGATGGCTGATTTCCATGGCAGAAAGCATCGACCAGAGTTGTGTGATGAGGTTGCTAAATTCATCACCGATTTCCCGCTGTTTGCGTAAATGGTTAAGTAATAGTAAAAGCTCAGGGCCAGTATCCAGCAGGCTACGCAGTAAGTTTTGCGATAATATCCGCGGCAGTGCCGGTTTACAGGCAGTGATTGCCCGTTCAGTCTCATCGGCTCGCCAGAGTGCGATGGTCAGCAATAACCTGGAATGGACAGCTGATAACCATTCACCACAGAGTTCCTGCTCAGCAACCAGGGAATAAAGCTGTTCAGATGCTAACAGCGGCTCGCCATCAGCCAGTAGTAACCGACTGCGGCTTAACTCGAGGTGCCAGCTAATCAGTCTGTGATTAGCAGACTGATTTTGTCGGGCGAGCTCTTGTAACGGGTTGAGTAGCTGGTGAGCTTGAGCGATATTATCTGACTGAATACAGAGCTTGATGCGTTCAGCAAGTAGGGGGGCAAGAGCTCCTGACCACCCTCGCAGGTGAGCGAGTTGCTCGGCGTGAATTAATAATGACTCCGCCTCTGATAGTTGCTCGTTCAACATTGCTTGTCTTGCCAGGGTAATGTAACAGTAGCTCAGTCCTTCAGGCGGGGAGAAGTTATCAATCATCTGCAGACGTGGCCTGAGCAGCTCGTCGACAGGTTCTGTCTTTCCTTGCTCCCAGGCAATAGCAGCCAGTAGCGGCGCCAGTGTGGCACCACTGCTGGAATGGACTTCATTATCAGGCTCTGCATGGTGTAACGCCTGGCTTGCCAGATGTTGTGCTGCCTGTAAATCGCCCTGACGAAAATGACCTTGAGCGACCACAAAGGTACGATAGACCTTCACAAACAGATTACGATTTTCATCCTGGGTTCCAGCTACCCGTCGTTGAATATCCAGCGCCTGCTGTGGACGCAATGCTGCCAGGTGGCAGTAACTGAGAATATTACATACCAGCCCGTCGACCCACATATCCCCGCAAGGGATCTCTTGTAGTAGCGGTTCAACTATCTCAATACTACCGCGGATATTCCCGGCAAAGGCTTCGCAAATACCTCGTACAACGCGTAATTTCACCCAAGTACTGCGTATCAGAGGTTCTCCATTTTCTACCACTCTGTTTTCGATGGTATCGAGTAACTGACGAGCATCGTTAAAGTGAAAGCGGTGAGCCAGAGCCCAGGCAAGATTCAGTTGTAACTCGACGTGGGAGGTACCCAAATTGGCCGGCAGAGAGCGTGTCCAGCGAACCATGGTTTCGATATCCCCCTCTTCGGCCAGCGACTGGGCACTGACTTCAGCGTGAAGAGGGGTGGGTTGTCCTGATGCCAGCGCATGACGTATCGCCTCAGCCCACAGCTGATGCGTCGCAAACCAGTTACCTGCCCGTTCATGTAGCTGGTGAATAGTCCCTGGCGTGCTCTGGTGCAAACGACGGACTAAGGCATCGCGCATTAAGGGCTGGTAACGAAACCAGGTACCGCTTTTATCCAGTGAGGTGAGGAACAGGTTATGCTGCTCTATCCAGAGAAGCATTTCTGCGCCATTATTTTGTCCGGTCACTGCGTTACATAGCGTTGGATGCAGGCGGTTAAGTATCGACGTCTGCATCAGAAACACGCAGATCTCTGCTGGAAGCGGGGAGAAAATAATCTCTTCAAGATAGCGTGTCAGGGTACGTGAATGCGTATTGATATCCCGGATGAGTCGGTCAGTCTGGGAAGACTGCGATGACAGGCTGGCTATTTTCATGCCCGCAATCCAGCCTTCTGTCGCTGCCAGCAAGCGCTGAACATCCCATTTATGAAGAGGTGTTGCCAGAGCACAGGAAAAATAGCCTGTCGCTTCATCCATCGTAAAACGAAGCTCACCATCATCAATTTCGATCAGTTGCTCTTGTATCTGCAAGCGAGCCAGCTCCACTGGTGGTCGACAGCGGCTGCTAACTACCAGGTGCAGAGATGCGGGGGCATGCTTGAGTAAATAGGCCAGACCATGATGAATATCTGGATGGTGGATATTCTGGTAGTCATCAAGAATGAGGTATAGCGGATAAGGGCAGTGATGTAGTTGATTAATTAACTCGGTAAGAAACAAGGCGAAATCCGTAGACAGTCCTTCTTTCTGATAGGGGTCAAAAGTGATATTTAAGCCCTGATACAGCGGTCGTAATGCTGCCAGTAGGTAGCGTGAAAACAGCAGGGTCGCATTATCACTCTGTTCAAGACTGAGCCAGGCCACGGAATCGCCTTGTTGCTGACGCTCGCGATACCACTGGGTTAATAGCGTGGTTTTACCTGAACCTGCGGCAGCACAGACTAATGTCAGACTTGCCGTTTCGGCGCTATCCAGTCTTTGCAGGAGTCGGTCACGTAACAACAATATTTCTGGTGAGCGAGGTGGGACGAATTTTGTCAGGAGCAAAGATGGCTGAGGTGTAAAACCTGACGATTCGCTCTTTACTGGCACCCCTGACGTTTCCTTCGTAGCAGGCAAAAATGCCATATCGCGACCTCCTTCGTCATACCGCCAAAAAATCAGATAAGTACCAATGAATAAAGTTGTGACCTGTATCACCCAGAGCGGGCATGGGTGGGCAGTATACCCCCCCATCAGGGGGGTAGGCTACGGCGGGCGACATTTATACAGTAGAACCAACGCTTAATACCGAATATTTAATGAAAATAAGGTGGATACAGTTTATGGCTATCGAAAATAAAGTCGCTTTAGTAACCGGTGCTGGACAGGGTATTGGACGTGGTATCGCATTGCGTCTGGCTAAAGATGGGGCTTCTCTGATGCTGGTTGATCTTAATCCTGAAGCGCTGGAGTCGGTAGCGGAAGAAGTCAGAGCGCTGGGACGTAAGGCTGCCACATTTGTTGCTAATATTGCTGACAGGGCTCAGGTTTATGAAGCCATTGAACAGGCTGAAAAGCAGTTGGGTGGTTTTGATATTATTGTCAATAATGCGGGTATTGCCCAAGTTCAGGCCCTGGCCGATGTCACTCCGGAAGAAGTTGACCGTATTATGCGCATTAACGTACAGGGTACGTTGTGGGGGATCCAGGCCGCCGCGAAAAAATTTATCGACAGAGGGCATAAAGGCAAAATTATTAACGCCTGTTCTATTGCCGGACATGATGGTTTTGCTCTACTGGGTATCTACTCTGCGACTAAATTTGCGGTTCGCGCCCTGACTCAGTCTGCGGCAAAAGAGTATGCCAGTCGTGGTATTACGGTGAATGCATACTGCCCGGGGGTAGTCGGTACAGGGATGTGGACCGAGATAGATCAGCGTTTCTCAGAGATAACCGGTGCGCCAGTGGGTGAGACCTATAAGAAATTTGTCGAAGGTATCGCCCTGGGTCGCCCAGAGACACCAGAAGATGTTGCTGGCCTGGTGTCTTACCTTGCAGGCCCTGACTCTGATTACGTCACGGGGCAATCCATACTGATTGATGGTGGTCTGGTTTATCGTTAATCGTTTGATACTAAATAATATTCTATCCAGCATGCTGTAAAAACCTGTCTTTCTGAACGGCTCCATACCGTTGGACTGTTTGTCTCAGGCGGATAATCATGGCCTGAGTCCGGTATTTAACCGGACTCAGGCCGTTAAGTTTTAGCCTGAGACGTTCACTGTCGTCATTGTGGAGATATCCCACCACTCCTTTCCTGAGTTTGCCCCATCATCCAGTGCTTAAATTATTTCAATAGTTTGAACTTCATCCCAAATCGTTAGCAATTATCCTACCGTTTGTTTACTTTTACTTGGTTGTTACCGGTATCATAGCGAAGTTACCAGCAAGGCTGGATGAGGTCAGTTGACATCATCAGCTGAAATCAGGCGCAAAGGAAAATTTATGACCGAAATGATGACCCCCTATGGAGTTGGCACCCTTCTGGGGATTGCCGCGTGCTCTGTACTACTCCTGCTCGTACTTATCATGCGTTTTCGGGTGCATGCTTTCCTTGCTTTAACACTTGTCAGTGTGTTGGTTGCGCTAGTGACCGGTGTGCCGTTTGATAAAATTGTCCCAACACTGCTGAGTGGTTTTGGTGGCACGTTAGCGGGTGTGGCGCTGTTAGTGGGGCTGGGGGCGATAATTGGTCGCCTGCTGGAAATTTCTGGCGGTGCTAAAGTTCTTGCCGATACTCTGATCAGTAAGTTTGGTGCCCATCGTGCGCCTTTCGCACTGGGAGTGGCTTCTCTGCTGTTTGGTTTCCCCATCTTTTTCGATGCTGGTCTGGTGGTTATGCTACCGATTATTTTCAGTGTCGCTAAGCAGTTCGGTGGCTCTACGCTGAAATATGCTTTCCCGGCAGCGGGTGCATTTGCAGTCATGCACGCACTGTTGCCACCTCATCCGGGTCCGGTTGCCGCCAGTGAATTGCTAGGCGCAAACATTGGCTTACTGGTGCTGGTTGGTCTGATTATTGCTCTACCTACCTGGTATTTCGGGGCTTATTTATTCGGCCTGTATGCAGGTAAAAAATTCTATATCCCTCTGCCGTCTACCTTCCTCGGTAATGTTGAGGTGGATGAGAATAATAAGCCACCATCATTCCGCATGGTGATGACTATTCTGCTGATGCCACTGGTGCTGATTTTCCTTGATACCGGCCTGAATACCGCCAGAGTCATGGGCTTAGTTGCTGCTGATAATACGCTGGTAAACTTCCTGCGTATGATTGGTAAAACACCTATCGCGCTGCTGATAACCGTATTCTTCTGTCTGATAGTCTTCAGTGGCAAGCACAGCCGTAAGCATCTGGAAACGGTATGTGACGGTGCTCTTGGGCCTATCTGTGGCATCATCCTGGTGACTGGTGCGGGAGGCATGTTTGGTGGTGTACTTCGTGCTAGCGGTATCGGTGATGCACTGGCAGGCGTACTTTCTGATACCGGTATGCCGGTGATTGTCGCTGCTTTTGTTATCTCCACAGCCCTGCGTGTCGCGCAAGGATCGGCAACCGTAGCGCTGACGACAACGGCTGCCCTGGTTGCGCCAATGGTTGAGGCTAGCACTGGACTTAGCCAGTTAGACCTGTGCTTTATTGTTATCTCCATTGCGGGTGGGGCAACAGTATTATCCCACGTTAATGACTCCGGCTTCTGGCTGGTCGGGCGTTTCCTCGAGATGGATGAGAAAACGACGTTAAAAACCTGGACCGTAATGGAAACCCTGCTAGGAACTATTGCCTTCCTGCTGGCACTGATTGGCAGCATGATTTTCTAATCTATTACCACTACTGATGCTGTAGTACAGAGTTAACCCCATCCTAACTGATGGGGTTTTTTGTAAGATTGAAAAGTTGAGCCCTGTGCTGCTGGCAAAAATTCAATTCTTTGTTGCCATTATTAGATTTCCCTATCATGAAAATTTCTTTCTTTTCAGTATAATAAAAAAAGTTTTGCCTGTTTTTTCATCCTTAATCAGGATGCCTACATTTGTATACCCAAAATAATTCGAGTTGCTTGTAGGCGCTGAGTAAATTCTGGTGATGAGCATAGATAAACTATGTGATTCAGCAGGATTGGCGAAAGCAACGCCCAAGCAACTTGAAGTATGACGGGTATAGTTAAGAAACGTAATCATAAGAAGGCGATAAAATATGAGTGCGCAGCAGGACTTTCTCCCTCTCGGTTATTCTGACCTGGCCCCCGGCATGATAGCGACGGTGGTAACCAATCTTGAAATGTTTGAAAGACCCGCAGCTGACCCGGTTGCATTCCCGGAGGGTATTACCCTTGAAGCCTTAGTTTCTCCAACTCCGGCATATTTTCGCGAGCTGTATCGCAAAGTGGGTACCGAATGGTTATGGTCTTCACGGATACTGATGCCAGACGATGAGCTCGCTGCCATCCTTAATAAGGAGAGCGTTGATATCTATGCGGTTCGCCATGGGAATGAAGATATTGGTCTGCTGGAGCTCGACTTTAGCGAGCCAGATGAGTGTGAGCTAGGATATTTTGGACTGGTGGGCAACTCGACAGGTAAAGGGCTGGGCAAGGCTCTGATGTCCCATGCATCTGAACTGGCATGGTCGCGACAAATCAAACGCTTCTGGGTGCATACCTGTACTTTTGATAGTCCTGCTGCCCTCCGGTTTTATATGCGTTCAGGATTTGTTCCTTATTCTTATCAGGTCGAAGTACAAAGAGATCCCCGCCTACTCGGTATTTTACCGATGGATGTCGGATCTCATGTACCGGTTATTATTCCTGGGGAACAACAGGGTTCTTGACCACTTGTCACCAGGTTAAAAATGTTTTTTAACCTAGTGACAGAGTCGATGACTGCCTGTCAGCCAAATCGCGGCAGAATACTCAGCATACTACCGAACCAGCAGACAATGACCAGAACACCAAAGGCGATGACCAGGCCTGGAATGACTCGACCTCCCCATACGGTAAAGATTTGATTCGGGAAGCGTTGTCTGGATTTCAGGGCAAGGATAGCGGGTACAATAACGGCCCAGATAGTCGCACAGAGCCCGGCACCGCCGATGGCATAGATAAAACCATTCGGGAACAGCAGATAGAGCAGTGCAGGAGGGATAAAAGTTAACAGAATAGTTTTAAAGCGACCTAAGTTTGAATTGTCTATCTTAAACAGGTCAGCCAGGTAATCGAACAGCCCCAGAGTGACACCAAAGAAGGAACTGGCTACGGCTAAGTTTGAGAATAACAACAGGAAGAATTCCATCATCCCGCTGGTATTCGTTCCCAGGAATGATTTCACTAATGAGTCAACGTTACCACCTGAAGCTATTATCTCTTTAAAGCTCTCGCGGGGAATATTACCCATGGTGCAATATAGCCAGAACAGATAGATACCCAGTGCTAACAAGGAACCATAAACAATACTTTTAATCAGTTTTTCTTTTCGTTTGCCGTAACAAATAATCAGACTGGGAATATTGCCATGGAAGCCAAAGGAAGCAAGACAAACGGGAACAGCCATAAAGATATAAGGGAAATAGAAACTTTCACCGCTATCAACGGCACTGATATCTTTCAGGATAGAGTAGTCAACTTTGAAGAAGAAGGAACCAAAGACCACAACAAAGGCGATGATTTTTAAACCAAGGAAAAAAGACGTGATTCTACTGGCCGCTAATGAACTGACCCATAATACCGCCGCAACAAAAACAGCGGTACTGATACCGACAATTCGCGGGTTCACATGGCTGCCAAAGTTCATGGCTATCGTTTCACTGATGATAGCCCCGTTCGCCGAGATATAAGCATAAGTTAATATATAGAGTACAAAGGCAACGGTAATGCCACTAAAAACATTCCATTTATTACCGATTAAGTCTTTGGTAATAGTATTGAAACTGGAACCGACAGGATAGTTTAAATTCGCTTCTAATAATAATAGCCCGGAATGTAACATCGAAAACCAGGCGATAATTAAAATAAATGCACCCCAGAAAAACCACGCCCCAGCGAGGTCAACGGGCAAAGCAAACATTCCTCCTCCAATAACTGTTCCGGCAATAACCATTATGCCCCAGAAGGAGGAGTGTTTGGCATTTGTATTTTCTTCCATCGCACTTCCTTATTGATCAATAAGCAGAGTTTATACCTGTTACAGTTCAAATTATTTATATCCGTCATATTCTAACTACGTCACGTAACTCGAATTATTTAGAATATAGCTGCTGTGTTTACGTGACTCAGTAAATGACAGTGGGTGTTAATATTTATCAACTGACTGAGTGTAAGATCTGCAATTTATTTGAATTAATATAGGTATATATTTTTTATGATGAACTATCAATGACTGAGATGAAAATACTAACGGCCATATTAAATATGGCCGTTAGTTATGTCGATTATTCGACTTCTTTTAATTTTGCAGTAAAGTGACGCAGTACTTTAGGTTCATAAGTAAAGGTCAGTCCTTTAATATTTTTAGCATTCTCTTTGACTTTCTCAAAGGCTTCAATAATAAAGTCCATATGAGTTTGTGTATAGGTTGCACGTGGAATCGTTAAGCGTAGCAATTCCGCCGGGCAAGGCAATTGCTCGCCAGTTTTAGGGTCACGGCCTAACAGGAATGAACCGATTTCTACTGCTCTGATCCCCGCAACTTTATAGAGCTCGCAGGCCAGAGCCTGGGCAGGGAACTGATCGGAAGGGATATGCGGAAGTAATCTTCCTGCGTCAACAAACGCAGCGTGGCCACCTGCTTGCTGGCAATAGATACCGATAGCTTCAAGCCCATCGACCAGATACTGTACCTGGGTAATACGATAGGCCAGCCAGTCCTGGTTCATCGCATCGTACAGGCCAACCGCCAGACGTTCCATTGCGCCACCTTCTAAACCGCCATAGGTTGGGAAACCTTCCTGGAGCACGCAAAGGGTACGGCATTCGGTATAAACATCAAAGAAGCTGTCATCTTTAATACATAACAGGCCGCCCATTTGTACCATGGCATCTTTTTTCGCTGACATGGCTAACATATCAGCATATTTGTAGCACTCACGGGTAATTTCTTCAATGCTCCAGTCTTTATATTCAGCCTCTCTCTGCTGAATAAAATAGGCATTCTCAGCAAAACGAGCTGAGTCCATTACCACCGGGATATCATATTTTTTCGCAATTTCATAAGCGGCTTTTAAGTTCCCCAGCGCAACTGGCTGGCCACCGGCAGAGTTACAGGTAATCGTCGCGACAATATAAGGAATATGGGCAGCACCGACTTCGAGAATAGTTTTTTCTAACTCTTCAAGATTAAAGTTGCCTTTGAAGTCATTACGAACAGAAGTATCGAAAGCTTCTTTGGTATAAACGTTGCGAACGGTACAGCCATTGATTTGGCTATGGCCCTGAGTGGTGTCAAAGAAATAGTTTGATAAGACAACCATTTTTTTGCGGTCTAAGCCTTTTTCTTGCTCACGTTTTTTAATCAGTACCGGAATATAAATTTGCTCGGCGCCACGGCCCTGGTGAGTCGGAATAGTATACTGATAGTCAAAAATATCTTTAACCGCATTGGCTAAAGCATAATAACTGCGGCTGCCACTGTAAGCTTCATCTCCGCGGAACATGGCTGCTTGCATGTTTTGTGTAATAGCACCCGTACCACTATCGGTTAATAAATCAATAAACACATCTTCGCTATCCAGTAAAAATGGATTCATACCCGATTTAATAATGGCTTCTTCACGGTGTTCTTTAGTGGTGCGTTTTACTGGTTCAATAACACGAATGCGAAATGGTTCTGGTAAGTGTTTAAAGTTATTCATAGTACAGCCCTTAATATTTTAATTGCGACATAGCAATGCCGTTGATGACAGATAGATATCATCGACAGAGTTAATTGATATAAATACTCGCATCGTTATTAAGGTTTCTGAAATGTAACGGTAACAGAGAGATCTTTATGCATAAAAAACGCACAGAGGCTCAACGATTAGCCGTTTGACAGAAACAAAAATAATTTATGATGCACAGGCAAAACAGATTTGTATAAATCTATTCTGGAGTATAGAAATGAACTAACAGAGGCTATTAAGGGATGTGATTGACAATGCGATTGTCAATATTAAACCATTTTGAGATATAAGATGTCTGACAGCAAAGGAACATTTTATATAGTCTCCCATTAAAGATATCGCTACAGTATTAGAATCAATAAAATTGTCTATGGAGAATCGTTACAATTGTGATTGAGTTCACGGTAGATTGATTTCATATGCATCAGTTGTAGTAATTAATAGACATATCGAGGTTTCTTAACCGCTCCAGATGATGACAATTCTTTTGCCGCAGGGAGCTCTGATAACCCGTATCCCCTCTGTTTGAACGCGCCTGGGGCAGAGCCAGAAAGCGCTTAAATGATTAAAATACCTGCTACAAAGAGGTACACTAGTGGGTATCTACAGACCTCTACTTTCTGGAAAATGCTAACTCAAAAATGAAAAATATCGATTTTGCCCGCGACGATGCGGATCTTTATCCACTATTGCAGCAGGCGACAGATGAAGAGAAAGCATTTCTGGCGGAGATTATTTCAGGCAAATACTCTGCTGGTATTACCAAAGATGAGCGTTGTCCGCTAAAACTGACGATGGAGCTCCAGAGTATGGGAGGCGACAGTGTCATGAATCTGTTCCGCAGGCGGGGCGTACAGTATCGCCAAATTGTTGCGGATGTGGCCAGTAAAGTGGCTATCGAAAACGAAAGCCACGATGATTTAATGAAAACAGAAGAGAAGATTGCCGAAAAGGTGATTACGGATTACAAGAATAAACTCTCTGACAGTGAACGGGCTGAGTTTGAACAGATTTTACGTGAGAATCTGGCTGACCAAAAACGTCGTATGGGAATAAAGAATGCGGCGGCTCGCGGTGTCGGGGGAATGGCGCCTGCTCTACTGGCGGTAGGTGGCTTTATTCTCCAGCGGGGAGCGATAGCCGCCATTCCTGTAGCCGGGCAGTTTCTCGGTATTTTAACTGGGGTCATAGGTATTATCTTTGCCTTTACAGGTACCGCCTATAGCGTCACTGTTCCGGCAGTATTAGTCATTGGCAGTATTCGGGCCAGACTGGCGGCTGAACAGTTTGCAGCAGAGGTGAATTTATGAGTATTTCAGCGTTACTGGAACGTGCAATCCCTCTTTCACCTGAGATTCTGGAGGGGATTGCTAGTGGAACGTTGCAGGTTTTTGGCGGTACCCTCCGCGATGCCGGCGGACGTATTGTCAAACATCTGGTATTTCCTGGCGATAATTCTGTTGGGGTGTCAGAAATGCTTAAGCAGGAGTTAAATCGCACCTTAAACCAGGCGCAAACTGAAGCCATAAATCAGTTAACTCAACAGACATCATTACTTTCAGCCGTCAATATTCTTTCAGCGCGGCGCAGCACTGAAGTTTTGAGTCAACAACTGGAAGAGCTAGGCAGTAAAATCGATGGGCTTGATCAAAAAGCGACCTTGCTTTTAGAGGCGGCCAGATTTAGCCATCTGATTCAGTTTAGTGAGATCAAAAGCCAGGCGCTTTCCGCGATTGAAGAAGCTATCTATGCGAATCAAAAACAGGACGATCCGCGCTTTATCCGCCTGCATATCGTGCCGCTGCGTCGTGCTTTTAGTTCTCTGGAACAGCTACTGACCAGCTTGCTCACCGACCTGACAAATAAGCAACTGATTGAAAATATACACTTCACCATGCTGATTGCCGAGCTGAAAAACAAAGCGGCATTTATCCTCGGGCAAACGCATATTCACCTGGCAGAAGATGATATTGCCGCGGGTTATTTTGCGCGTAACAGGGCATCGAACGAACTGCTGCGTGAACGACTTAGCGCCTTAAAAACCACAGGGTCATTTAGCCCGCATATTTTGACACGCGAAGCGCTGGAAGTGCTGAAATCAGATATCGACAGCTTTAAACAGCTTGAATCGCAGTCTCAGCTACTGACCAGCCAGAACCAACTGGCTCTGGCATTAAAAGTGCCTAACAGCACCTTGCTAAACAACCGCTTTTCACAGATACAGATGCTTGATCCGGTATCCGAATCTGCTGATACCGTTGTTCTACCCAGGTGATGTTTTCAGAATGGGTTGATTTCCCTAATCCTAATGCGACTGATGGGCCGTTGAGGCATGATAGTTTCGTAGCATAAAGAACACGGCGATAGCCAGAATAGCTATCATGCTTGCCGATGTTAGCAGCACAATACTGTGCGCATCAGAGAATGCTGTTCGACCTGCCTCAGCAAGAGCCATTCCGGCGTGACCTAACTGGTCTGCAATCACCATCGTGTCGCTAATTGAACTGGCCGCAGTAGAATGCAGGTCTGGCGGTAGCCCATCGGGTAAAAGGATCGTATTCGAGTAGGTCGTTGAAAGCAGAACACCAAAAAACGTAATACCCAGACCGGCTCCCAGCTCATAGCCAGTGACCTCCAGCGACCCGGCAGCGCCTGCTTTTTCAGCGGGCGTGCTGTCCATAATGGCAATGGAAGAAGCGGTCAGACCGATGCTCAGCGAAATACCCAGAATGGTCAGTAAAGTGATAACCATGATACTTGGCTGGCTGAGGTCGCTGATACTGAGCCCGGCGAGGCATCCTGCTGCTGCCAGGAGTGAGGTTGCCGCTACGCTACGCAGCCCGCATACCGCAGTGGCATAACCCGCCACAGGGCCACCCAGCGCGGAGCCTACGGCGAGTGGGATCATAAAGATACCGGCCTGTAATGGCGAATATCCCATCACAAACTGTAATTCCTGAGCCAGAGTTAATTCCACCCCCATCAGCGCACCACTGACCACCAGTGCCATGATGATACCAATGCAAATAGCCGGCCGACTAAACAAGGACAGATCCAGCATCGGATCGGCACTAGAAAGCTGCTTGCGGATGAACCCAGCCAGCAGACCCAGACCAATGGCGAGTATCAGACCGGTGATAAGCAGGGAGCTTTCTGCCTTGAATGCGGATTTTACGGCGTAAACCGTCGCTATCAGGCCGGTAATCAGAACCAGAGACTGTCCTGGCGCCCAGTTTCCTTTCATCAACGCGGTATGACGTGGCAGGCTTAAATAAGTCATTAGCAGAACAATCAGAACAACCGGAACGTTGATGAGAAATACCGATCCCCACCAGAAATGTTCGAGCAAGGCACCGCCGCTTAACGGGCCGAGAGCGGCACCGGCCGAGCCGACGGTTCCCCAGAGTCCCAGAGCAAAACCGCGTTCTTTGGGGTCATCAAATGTATGGCGAATTATCGCGAGAATATTCGGCATTACCATCGCGCCACCCACAGCAAGCAAGACGCGTGCAGCTATTAATAAACCTGCGTTGGGAGAGAATGCCGCTGCGAGTGAGGCCACCATAAATATCACCAGACCGGCCAGCAGCATACGTCGATGCCCGACCCGGTCAGACAATGTCCCCATCGGAACCAGCAGTCCCGCCATGATGAGTGGATAAATATCGATTATCCACAACACTTCATTGCCGCTGGCACCGAGCGCCAGGGTAATCGAAGGAACGGCGATGTGCAGAATGGTCATATCGATTATGATAGGTAAAAATGCCAGCAGGGCTGACAGCAGAACGAACCATCGATTTTGCAGGAACAACATTTTAAAACCTCTTTGCGCCTGACTGCGCAATTGTATTGAAGTAAACCGGCTAGTAATATATATCCGACCAGACGGATTGAAAAGGGTGAGGTGATGGGACGACACAAAACAATAGACAGAGATGCATTACTTGACGCAGCGGAAGCAGTGGTACTGCGTGAAGGTGCGGGTAATCTGACTTTTGAAGCTGTAGCTAAGGAAGCACAGGTCAGTAAGGGCGGCGTACTTTATGCTTTTGCCAGCAAGGATATGCTGATCGATGCGATGTTGCGTCGGGTTGTCGCTAATTACGATAGGGTGGTTGAAGAGTTTTTAGCGAAAAACGGCGATAGCCCAAAAACGCGTATTCATGCCCATGTTGAGGCTAACCGAAATGAAGATGCTGAGGTTATCACCCGTGCAGTCGCACTGATGGCAAGCTTTATTCGGGCGCCAGCCTTCCAGGCTGAAACAACAGTCTTTTATAAAGACCTGTTTGCTATGTTCGATACCTCAAGCCTGGCAGGGCGTCGTCTACGGCTGGCATTGCTGGCAACAGAAGGCGCTTTTGCTTTACGAGGGTTCAGGTTTTATGATTTCAGTGACCAGGAGTGGCAGGCAATCCACGAGGATATCATCGACATTCTTATGGGGTGAGCCTCTCAGGTACCAGTTTTAGGGAACATGCGAGGGTGTAAACCCGGCAGGCAAACGGGTAACATTGCATTACCATAGAAGCATTTCTGGAAAACGATACGGATACCTAATCGGATGCGCTACTCATCACTTGTCATATTCCCCCTTATTGCGCTGTTATCTGCTTGTAGCAGCAAACCGGTAGCCGAAGTCACGCCACAAACGGGCGGCTTCCTGTTGCAACCCGATCATAATGTTTTTATGGCTACCGGGGATTTTGCGTATAACCCCGAAGCTGAAAAATTTATTGATAAAATGGTCAAAGAGCATGGTTTCGACAGACAGCAAATGCATGAAATTCTGTCGCAGACTAAGAAGCTCGACTATGTCTTACGCTTGATGGATCAACAGGCTCCGACAGTCGCTCCCGCGCCCGGTCCGAACGGAGCATGGCTGCGTTATCGTGGTAAGTTTATTACTCCAGATAACGTACAAAATGGCGTGAAATTCTGGAATCAATACGAGTCTGCCCTGAACCGCGCTTATCAGATTTACGGTGTACCACCGGAAATCATTGTCGGCATCATTGGCGTTGAAACACGCTGGGGTCGGGTGATGGGTAAAACGCGCATTATCGATGCGCTGGCAACCCTCTCGTTTGCCTATCCTCGCCGTGCGGAATACTTTTCCGGTGAGCTGGAAACCTTTTTGCTGATGGCGCGTAAAGAGCAGGTTGACCCGCTATCACTGAAAGGATCTTTTGCTGGGGCGATGGGATATGGTCAGTTTATGCCATCCTCTTTTAAAGAGTACGCGGTTGATTTTAACGGCGATGGTCATGTGAATTTATGGAATGCGGAAGATGCGATTGGCAGTGTCGCCAACTATTTCAAGGCACATGGCTGGAAGAAAGGGGATACGGTTGCGGTTCCTGCTAACGGGCAGGTTCCTGGGCTGGCCAATGGCTTTAAAACCAAATATAGCGTCTCAGCGTTGGCCCAGTCAGGTCTGAGTCCACAAGTCTCACTGGGTAACCACCAGGAAGCAAGCCTGTTACGTTTTGATATGGGCGATCGCTATCAGTACTGGTACGGCTTACCGAATTTCTACACTATCACCCGTTATAACCACAGTACTCATTATGCCATGGCGGTATGGCAGCTCGGTCAGGCAGTAGCCCAGGCCAGATAAGTCTTAATTTCCCCGATTCTGCAGGTGAGAATCGGGGAATTTTTGCAAAAGTAGGGTGGCCTGTCTGGTCTCTTCATCGGTAGTGGTTGGTGTTGACATTTTGTTTCTGGAACCTCCGCCGCACAAGCAGATGTAATCCTCTGAGACTGGAGTAAAATGCTACCAGGTCGTTTGCTGATATGTCTAAATTGGAACCCAAATGGTAGAGAACACATTGTTTGAGTTAAGTAAACAAATTGGGCGTGCCCTTGAATTACGCGGCGCCACCCTCACTACAGCAGAATCCTGTACTGGAGGCTGGATAGCGAAAGTGATTACCGACGTGCCGGGCAGCTCTGCGTGGTTTGAACGGGGCTTTGTCACTTACAGTAATCAGGCTAAACAGCAGCTGATTGGTGTTGCTCCTCAGACCCTCGACACTTACGGCGCTGTCAGTGAATCGGTGGTTCGTGAGATGGCTCAGGGAGCATTGCAGGCGGCACAGGCCGATTACGCGATTTCGGTCAGCGGTATTGCTGGTCCGGACGGCGGTAGCGACGAAAAACCGGTTGGAACGGTCTGGTTTGGTTTTGCTAATAAGCAGGGGCAGACTTTCGCTATCACGACATGCTTTGCCGGTGACCGTGATGCTGTCCGCCGTCAGGCAACGGAATTTGCCCTGCAAACCCTGTTGAATGATTTTCTAAAAAAATAAGCTTGATACTGTATGATTGTACAGTATAATTAATTCAACAAAATCGTATTGAAAACGCAGAATAGCGAACCTCGCTTGACACTGCATGACAGGAGTAGAAATGGCTATCGACGAAAACAAACAGAAGGCGTTAGCGGCAGCACTTGGTCAAATTGAAAAACAATTTGGTAAAGGCTCCATCATGCGTCTGGGTGAAGACCGTTCTATGGACGTAGAAACCATTTCTACTGGTTCCCTTTCATTGGATATCGCCCTGGGTGCGGGTGGTTTACCGATGGGCCGTATCGTAGAAATCTACGGACCAGAATCTTCAGGTAAAACGACACTGACCCTGCAAGTTATTGCTGCGGCACAGCGTGAAGGTAAAACCTGTGCGTTTATCGATGCAGAACATGCCCTGGATCCCGTCTATGCCAAGAAATTAGGCGTTGATATCGATAACCTGCTGTGTTCCCAGCCTGATACCGGTGAGCAAGCGTTAGAAATTTGTGATGCCCTGGCACGTTCTGGTGCGGTAGACGTTATTATCGTCGACTCCGTTGCTGCTCTGACGCCGAAAGCTGAAATTGAAGGCGAAATCGGCGACTCTCATATGGGCCTTGCCGCACGTATGATGAGCCAGGCCATGCGTAAACTGGCAGGTAACCTGAAGCAGTCTAATACTCTGCTTATCTTCATCAACCAGATCCGTATGAAAATCGGCGTGATGTTTGGTAACCCGGAAACCACTACGGGTGGTAACGCGCTGAAATTCTACGCTTCTGTACGCCTTGATATCCGCCGTATTGGCGCGGTGAAAGACGGTGATAACGTGATTGGTAGTGAAACCCGCGTTAAAGTGGTAAAAAACAAAATTGCTGCACCGTTTAAACAAGCTGAATTCCAGATCCTCTACGGGGAAGGGATTAACTTCTACGGCGAACTGGTCGATTTAGGCGTTAAGCATAAACTGATTGAGAAAGCTGGCGCCTGGTATAGCTACAAAGGCGAAAAAATTGGTCAGGGTAAAGCGAATGCCAGTAATTTCCTGAAAGAAAACAAGCCAATGGCTGTGGAAATTGAAAAATTACTGCGCGAGACATTGCTGAATAACCCAGATGGTAAACCTGATTTTACTGTTGATGAAAATGACAGTAACGCAACTGAGGTTTCTGAAGATTTCTAAGAAATCTTAAGGGATATCAAGGGGCATAATCATGCCCCTTGAAGCGCGTTATAACGCCAGAGAGACCTTTTGGGTCTTTTTTATTTCTACCCCTACTCAGCGTTGTCTGTTTTATGATGTCTGAAGCGTTATCCTCATCTTCTCGTAGTCCCTTTTCCCGGTTATGCGACAGAGCCGTTCGTATTCTTGCGATGCGCGATCATAGCGAACAAGAACTCAGACGTAAGCTCACCACTCCGGCACCTTCAGCCTCTTTCGGGCAGCAACCAGAAAAACCAGAATACTCAGCCGAAGATATCGAAAAGGTTATTGCCTGGTGTTACCAGCAGAACTGGCTTGATGACAGGCAGTTTGCGATGCGATTTATTGCCAGCCGTAGCCGTAAAGGTTATGGGCCGCAGTCCATCCGCCAGTCACTACAACAAAAAGGAATCGACAGGGAGATGCGGGAAGAGGTGCTGTATGCCTGTGAAATTGACTGGAGTTTGCAGGCGAAAGAAACGGCTGAACGTAAATTTGGTACTCCACTGCCCGATGAGTGGCAGAAGCGGGTCAAAGTACAGCGATTTCTACTTTATCGTGGCTTTTTTATGGAAGACATTCAGAATATCTACTGAATTTTTGTCGATTTGTGTCAGACGGGATTTTACTTCCCTCGCCAGAAAACTTATCTTATTCCCACTTTTTCCCAGGTAAACGAGTTCTGGTGGCGAAAAAATGCCGTCTGCGCTGGTTTATAACTCTTCGTTAGCTTGATTTCAGGATATTTATGAGCAAGAGCACCGCTGAGATCCGTCAGGCGTTTCTCGATTTTTTCCAAAGTAAAGGCCACCAGGTCGTAGCGAGCAGCTCCCTGGTTCCACACAACGATCCGACTTTGCTGTTTACTAACGCCGGAATGAACCAGTTTAAAGATGTTTTCCTGGGTCTGGACAAGCGTAGTTACTCCCGAGCCACAACGTCTCAGCGTTGTGTGCGTGCGGGTGGTAAGCATAACGATCTGGAAAATGTCGGTTACACCGCGCGTCACCATACCTTTTTTGAAATGCTCGGTAACTTCAGTTTTGGCGACTATTTCAAAAATGATGCTATTAACTTCGCATGGGAACTACTGACCGGCGAACAATGGTTTAATTTGCCAAAAGATCGTCTCTGGGTAACCGTCTACGAAAGTGATGACGAAGCCTTTGAGATTTGGGAAAAAGAAGTGGGCGTGCCGCGCGAACGTATCATTCGTATCGGTGATAATAAAGGCGCTCCTTTTGCTTCTGATAACTTCTGGCAGATGGGTGACACTGGACCTTGCGGTCCTTGCACCGAAATTTTCTTCGATCATGGCGACCATATCTGGGGCGGCCCTCCGGGCTCTGCTGAAGAAGATGGTGACCGTTATATCGAAATCTGGAATATCGTCTTTATGCAGTTCAACCGTCAGGCTGACGGTGTGATGCAGCCGTTACCGAAACCTTCGGTTGATACCGGTATGGGCTTAGAGCGTATTGCAGCAGTCTTACAGCATGTCAATTCTAACTACGATATCGATCTGTTTAAACGCTTGATTCAGGCTGTGGCTGAGGTCACTGGCGCGACAGACTTGTCGAATAAATCACTGCGCGTTATTGCTGACCATATTCGTTCTTGTGCATTCCTGATTGCTGATGGTGTGACACCATCAAGCGAGAGCCGGGGCTATGTACTACGCCGTATCATTCGCCGTGCTATTCGCCACGGTAATATGCTGGGTGCGCAGGAGACTTTCTTCTATAAATTGGTCGCTCCACTGGTTGCCGTGATGGGTAGCGCAGGTGAAGAACTGGCACAGCAACAAGCGCTGGTTGAGCAGATTCTGAAAACCGAAGAAGAACAATTCTCTCGCACGCTGGAACGTGGTCTGGCGCTGTTAGATGAAGAGCTGGCTAACCTGAAAGGTGATGTGCTTGATGGCGAAACGGCTTTCCGTCTCTATGATACCTACGGCTTCCCGGTTGATCTAACCGCTGATGTTTGCCGTGAACGTAACATTACGGTGGATGAAGCAGGTTTTGAAGCCGCGATGGAAGAGCAGCGTCGTCGTGCTCGTGATGCCAGCGGTTTCGGGGCTGACTACAACGCGATGATCCGCGTAGATGATGCTTCTGAATTTAACGGATACGACAACCTGTCAGCCAACGCGACAGTCAGCGCTATCTTTATTGATGGCAAGTCTGTTGAGCAGGCTAATCAGGGTGATGAAGCGGTTATCATTCTTGATAAGACTCCATTCTATGGTGAGTCTGGCGGTCAGGTGGGTGATACTGGGCTCCTGAATGCTGAAGGTGCCCAGTTTGTTGTCACCGATACCCAGAAATATGGTCAGGCAATTGGTCATCTGGGCAAGCTGGCAACAGGTAGCTTAAAGCCAGGTCAACGTATCCACGCTGAAGTTGATGAAGAACGCCGTAATCGTATTCGTCTGAACCACTCAGCTACGCACTTACTGCATGCCGCACTGCGCCAGGTACTGGGCACTCATGTTGCGCAGAAAGGCTCTCTGGTTAACGATAAAGGCCTTCGTTTCGACTTCTCTCATTTTGAAGCGATGAAACCTGCTGAAATTCGTGCCGTTGAAGATATCGTCAATGCACAAATTCGTCATAACCTGCCAATTGAGACCCAGGTGATGGATCTTGAGGCTGCGAAAGCGAAAGGGGCTATGGCCCTGTTTGGCGAGAAATACGACGATAATGTGCGTGTCCTCAGTATGGGCGATTTCTCCACAGAGCTTTGTGGTGGGGTCCATGCGTCGCGTACGGGTGATATCGGTCTGTTCCGTATCACTGCTGAGTCAGGTACCGCAGCAGGCGTCCGTCGTATCGAAGCCGTAACGGGTGAAGGTGCCCTGGCTACTCTTCACGAACAAAGTGACAGACTGCATGATATCGCCCAGATGCTGAAAGGCGATACCCAGGGTCTGAGCGATAAAGTCCGTGCAGTGCTGGAACGTAATCGTCAGCTCGAAAAAGAACTGCAACAGCTGAAAGAACAACAAGCTTCGCAGGAAAGCGCCAGTCTTTCTAATCAAGCCGTTGATATTAATGGCGTTAAGTTACTCGTTAGTACCCTCAGTAATGTAGAACCTAAGCTGCTGCGTACCATGGTTGATGATCTGAAAAATCAGCTTGGTTCCGCCATAATCGTGCTTGCGACGGTGGTTGATGGCAAGGTTTCTTTGATTGCCGGGGTGTCTAAAGACGTTACTGACAGAGTTAAAGCAGGCGAGCTGGTGGGCATGATTGCTCAGCAAGTTGGCGGAAAAGGCGGTGGTCGTCCTGATATGGCACAGGCCGGAGGCACTGACAGCCAGGCTTTACCGGCTGCTTTAGCTGGGGTTGAAGCCTGGGTTAGCGCAAAACTCTGAACATAATCACTGTGTAAAGATATGCCACAACGGACAATTGTTGTGGCATATTCGTAATAAATACAGAGTACTCATAAAAATAAAGTCAGGTAACAATAGAATATATCGGCTAAACTTACCCATAGCAGAATGTGATGCAGTGATGACATGTTTGTTATTGCTTACTTTTTGGCGTTATATGATGGATAATGCCGGGATATAGAGAGACCCGACTCTTTTAATCTTTCAAGGAGCAAAGAATGTTAATTCTGACTCGTCGAGTTGGTGAGACCCTTATGATTGGCGATGAGGTTACCGTGACAGTGCTTGGGGTAAAAGGAAACCAAGTTCGCATTGGTGTGAATGCCCCGAAAGAAGTTTCCGTGCATCGCGAAGAAATCTACCAGCGCATTCAGGCTGAAAAGTCTCAGCAAACAAACTTCTAAGCATAAAGCGTCTCGCCATATTCAATCGCGAGGCGCGTCTTTTTCCCCCCCTGGTCGTTATTTTTTCACTCCTTGCCGTTTCTTCCCTGTCTTTTTACCTCTCTGCACGATCCTTTTTGTTTCTTCTTACTGCTCTTACTCTCTGCCTGCTGCTGCTTTTTGAGCGGATTTTGTATTTATCTCTGACTTTGCACGACTGATTTGCCTGGTGGCGGTAATTTTTATTGCTGAGGCTAACCGGCTTTATGCAAACATTCCTGTTGATAAAACACTCTTTTTGCCGTCATAACGCACTAATTGACTGTGAATTGTGCAATCAGATAATACTCTGGAAAAAATGTTTGACTTATAAACCGGGGAAAGTAATATGTGCGCCATCGCAGCGACGAAGAGCAGTTAACAAGTTCTTCGAAGCAACTCGAAAGAGGCGTGTCTCGCAAGAGGCGTGTGGTGAGGTGGCCGAGAGGCTGAAGGCGCTCCCCTGCTAAGGGAGTATGCGGTTAATAGCTGCATCCGGGGTTCGAA